>Ga0181602_10000137_pt1 | contig 62698 bp, 58 predicted proteins | sample 041ome_14_FD_148640 | JGI IMG/M metagenome (GOLD analysis project Ga0181602, IMG submission 148640) | Coastal salt marsh microbial communities from the Groves Creek Marsh, Skidaway Island, Georgia - 041408US metaG (spades assembly) | ecosystem: Environmental > Aquatic > Marine > Intertidal zone...
TTAAAAGTTTTTAACACAGCAAATTTAAACTTAATTTTTGATACTTAAGACATCCTTAACACGATATACAACTATAAATTTAACCTCTATAACATTGCAACAGAAGGAACAAATGCGGTAAGGATATCGTGACTTTGAGAATTTATGATAGCGCACACTTAGCCCGATCTTAAATGAATACGATAAAATCTTACTAAGCTATTTATAAAAAAATCACTTCCTACTACTGATGATTTTTATTCAATTGTAGTGGTCAACACAATATTTCCCAAAGTACGGTTATGAAAAATAAAATATGAGTTCTATTGGTGGTCAGAAATTTCTGTTACAATAAAAACATCGGGATTGAAGAAATAGCCATAGGCACGATATTTTTTGGTGATTCGAAATTGGTATTCCCTGATGATTTTGGTTGCCTTTTTTTAAGGGTTATTTGCTGTATCTTGCCCTTTTTGAATAACTCTTTTTTTTCTTTATACCGCTTTAACAAACCCCGTTTTTCCAGATATGCTCGAATACCCTTTTCCTCTAAAACTGTGTACATTGCTATATATCATCGAAGGAATTCAAGTCGCGGTGGGCGTTTTCAGTTTTATGTTTTTTTACCCGATCTCTAATTTCTTTACTTTCGATGGGTTGCAGCAAAACAAAACCAGCTTCTTCTAATAAAAATTCTGCTGCTTCCATGATCGTATCACAATTTACTTGTATATTTTTTTTTAAACCCTCTTTAATCGTAATTGTGGTCATTGCTGTAATTTTAGATATAGAGGTAAGAAAAAACAAAGAAGAATTTAAAATCCAGAAAGTCGCTGCCCTAAATAAAATAGGTATTAAACTTAATTTTTGATACTAAGGACATCCTTAACACAATATACCACTATACATTTAACTTCAAAAAAATCGTAACAAGAGAGGCAAATGCGGTATGGTTAAAATGATTATTTCGGGTTGTGTAATGAATGTTACTGACCCCGTACTCGCTACGGTGTACTTTTGTAACATCAAAAACAAAAAACAATTCGTATGTCTCTATTCGATTTTCTTTTCAAAAAAACATCTGATGCTCAAAACATTGAACGTCTGACTTCCGACGCCTTTACAAAAGCCATTCAAAAAAGCAACGTACAACTTATTGATGTGCGGACTCCCGATGAATTTCGTTCGGGGCATTATAAAAATGCTAAAAATTTAAATTTCTTTGACGGTGCCAGTTTTCAAAAAGGAATTGCAGCACTCAACAAAGAAGCGGCGGTTTATGTCTATTGCAGATCGGGAAATAGGAGTCGAAGTGCTGCAAGTTTACTCGCTAAAAAAGGCTTTGTTAAAATCTATGACCTCAAAGGGGGATACGTCGGTTAATTCTTGGATAAATGAGCACATTTAATCAAATCATCAATGAAGATCAAGCCGTTTTGATCGATTTTTTTGCCACTTGGTGTGGTCCGTGTAAAATGATGCCACCTATTTTGGATCAGGTGAAAAAAAATCTGGGGAGTCAACTTCGGATTTTAAAAATTGATGTGGATAAAAATCCCAAAGTGGCCGAGCAATATCAAGTCCGTGGCGTTCCCACGCTGATCTTGTTTAAGGCCGGTAAAATACTTTGGCGACAATCGGGTGTACAAGATGCTTCCACCTTAATACAGATCGTCAAACAGCATCTCTAATCGAATAAAAAAGAACGCTTAAGAAAGTTTTGCGCGGACAATATTGGAAATGGTTTTTCCATCCGCCTGACCCGCTAATTGTTTAGAAGCCATTCCCATCACCTGCCCCATAGCTTGCATGCCGGATGCCCCGGTTTGCGCTATAATCGCTTCCACCACGGCTTCAATTTCTTCATGAGAAAGTTGCGCCGGCAAAAAGGCAGCAATCACTTCGGCTTGAGCTTCTTCGGGGGTTGCCAAATCGGGACGGCCTTGTTCGTTATAGATCGCCGCACTGTCACGGCGTTGCTTCACCAACTTTTGTAGCAATTTGATTTCTTGTTCCTCCGTGAGGGTATCTGTTCCCCCGGCAGCGGTTTTTTCCATTAAAACAGCTGCTTTGATGGCGCGCAAGGCATCCAATTGCAAACTGTCTTTGGCTTTCATGGCTGTTTTAATGGAATCGGTAAGATGGTCTAGTAATGGCATTTTGTTTTTTGTTTAATCGACATTGTCGTGTAAAAATGAATTATTGGATCGCAATTGGATGTCATCATTGGCGTCATTGCTCAAGCTTGTTCTAGAAGGACTGTTCCTTTGGTCTTCTTCCAAATCCAAACCTTGACGTTTGTAGGCGGGGATTTTTTCCATATCATCCACCCGTTGCAATTGATGTGCTGTAAATTTATGATTAAATTCCTTGAGATAACTTCTTCGCTTTTGGTTTTGGGATTGAAGTGTCGCTTGAATCGATTGATCAAAAGGGTTTTCTTCTTCTTCCGATTCGGCTAGGGGAGTCCGCTTGCTCGATTCTTCCTCAACCTCCTCTGTGGCTGCCACAGGTGCTTCCACTTCTTTGAGTTCAAAGGCAATTTCATGTCCCGCTTCTTCCAAATGCGTTTGTAGGCTATTATCCTCTTGTTCGTCGGTTACATCTTCCAAGGCAAATCGAACTTCATTATTTTCCGAAACTTCTATGGAGTCATCTATGATTGTTGGGGCGGTCTTTTGAATGGGAATTTCAAAATCCATTTGGATTTGTTTTTCTTCCGCAGTCAAATATTCTGGATCTACCACTTCCATGGCTGAAATTTCTGCTGAAATCTCATTAAAAATAAACGCTTCTTCCTGCTCTTCGACAGTAGTTTCCGATGTAAAAAAAGTTTCTAAATCTATGGATTCCTCAAGATTTGTATGGGTTTCCTCGAGCCTTTCCGTTTGACTTAGCGGTTCCGAGGGAGTCACTTCAAGGGTAGGCGATTCTTCCTCCAAATTAAACATCAAACTGTTGATTTCTTCCACAAAAGCAGCATCCATAGGACTTGACTCAGTAGCTTCTTCGGCTTCTTCTTCCCACACGTCCTGCACCGCAAAGGGTTGCTCCGCTACCGAAAATTTTTCTTCAGTAGTTTCAAAAGTGGAGATCGTTGCTTCTGTATCATTGTTCATTTCATTTTGTTCATCAAAAGTATTGAACGCTTCATTTGGTGTTTTGAAAACTATTTCTTCTTCGGTGGATTCAGAAAAATTTAGGTTAAAATCCAAAACATCTGTTTCTTGTGTCAGATCCACTGCAGTGGGTTGCTGCGGAGGCGTTACAATGTCGTAGATCACTTCCATATTCATGATCAAAGCGTGCTGTTCCGCCGGAGTCAATATAGGAGCATCATTATCTGGAAAAGAACTTTCGGAGGTTTTCAAAACTGGCTCATCAAAGGCATTTTTGGGAGCTGCAGAAGTATTAGATGCTTTTTCAGCTGCATCAAAATTCTGCTCCATTTTTTGCTCCTCTTCCAAATTATGGATGATTTTTTTCACTTCAGTATTAGAAATCTCGTGTTGTTGTTCCATCCCAAATCCGGTCGCAATAACAGTAACAGAAACCTCATTTCCCAGCTGTGGATCTTCGCCTACACCCATAATTATATTGGTTTGGTTGCCTGCTTCGGTTTGGATAAAGTCATTGATTTCTCCTATTTCATCGATGGTGATTTCGTCCGAGCCAGAAACAATAAGCAGTAAAACATTTTTACAGCCGGTGATTTTATTGTCGTTGAGCAAGGGAGAATCCAAGGCACTTGAAATTGCCTCTTGGGCACGATTGGAACCTGATGCTGTTCCAGACCCCATTATGGCGGTGCCCGAATTGGTCAAAACGGTTTTGGCATCTTTTAGGTCAATGTTTTGTGTATAGTGGTGGGTTATTACTTCTGCGATTCCTCGCGCCGCCGTGGCCAACACCTCATCGGCTTTGGCAAAACCTGCCTTAAACCCAAGATTTCCATAGACTTCACGCAGCTTATTATTATTGATGACAATCAACGCATCCACATTGGCTTTTAGCTTTTCCAACCCTTTTTGCGCCTGATCCAAACGAAGTTTTCCTTCAAAAGAAAAAGGCATGGTTACGATCCCCACGGTGAGTATATCCAAGGCTTTGGACATGGCAGCAATCACAGGAGCTGCTCCTGTTCCGGTTCCCCCTCCCATTCCAGCAGTGATGAATATCATTTTGGTTTGGGTGGTCAATACATCCTGAATGGCTTGTGCACTTTCCTCCGCTGCCAGTGCGCCCACATCGGGATTTGCACCGGCACCAAGTCCTTCCGTCAAACTGGCACCCAATTGGATTTTAATCGGCACTGGACTTTCTGTCAAGGCCTGTGCATCGGTATTACTCACTACAAAATCTACGCCCTTGATGCCCTGCTCGAACATATAATTTATCGCATTGCTTCCACCGCCACCGACGCCCAATACTTTAATTACATTACTTCTGTTTTTGGGTAAATCAAAACTGATATCGTTTGTTTCTGGTATATCCATGTCCACTACTATTATGCGTTATCTAAAATTTCTTTTAATTTTTCTCCGAACTTTTCTAAAATCGATTTGCGGTGTTTCTCAGGAGTACTCATTTCTACCGCTGCTTCCGCTGTGTCTTCCGCGTCTGGCACAGCTTCTAAAGTTGTATTTTCCTCCTCTTCTGTTGTTGCGGATTTTTGCTCCAAAGCGGTCATTAGCAATCCGACGGCTGTGGCAAACAAAGGTTTTGCAACACTTTCCTGAGTATTTCCTGCCAAATGCTCACTGGGATAACCCACACGGGTATCCATCCCGGTGATGTATTCCACCAATTGCTTTAAATGTTTGAGTTGACTCCCTCCTCCGGTGAGCACAATTCCGGCAATCAATTTTTTCTTTTGGTCGTTATGCCCATAGTTTTTGATTTCTAAAAACACTTGCTCAATAATTTCCACCACTCGGGCATTGATAATTTTGGAAAGCGTTTTTAAAGAAATTTCTTTGGGGTCTCTGCCTCGTAAACCAGGAATGGACACGATTTCCGTATCGCGGTTTTCACCAGGCCAAGCCGAACCAAATTTTATTTTTAAAAGTTCCGCCTGTTTTTCTATGATGGAACAGCCTTCTTTGATGTCTTCCGTAAGCACATTGCCTCCGAAAGGAATCACGGCGGTGTGGCGGATGATCCCATCTTTAAAAATAGCCAAATCGGTAGTCCCGCCCCCGATGTCAATCAATGCAACACCGGCTTCTTTTTCCTCTTGGCTCAAGACCGCTTCCGAAGAGGCTAAAGGTTCCAAAGTGATGTTGGACATTTCCAAACCCGCACTTTTTATACATCGCCCAATGTTTTTGATGGAGGTCACTTGACCCACCACCACATGGAAATTGGCTTCCAATCGCCCTCCGTACATCCCAATGGGTTCTTTGATCTCCGCTTGACCATCGACCTTGTATTCTTGTGGCAAGACATGAATGATTTCTTCTCCGGGTAGCATCACCAACTTGTAAACCTGCTGAATCAAACGTTGAATATCCTCTTCATTGATCACTTCCTCAGGATTGTTCCGGGTGATGTAATCACTGTGCTGAATACTGCGAATGTGTTGTCCGGCGATACCCACCACCACGTCAGCAATCTCATAACCGGAGTTGATTTTGGCTTCTTCTATGGCCAACTGGATGGACTGTATCGTTTGGGTAATGTTGTTCACCACCCCACGATGCACACCCAAGCTTTGAGATTTTCCAAGCCCAAGAATTTCAACTTTGTTAAATTCGTTCTTTTTTCCTACCAATGCCACTATTTTGGTAGTTCCGATGTCGAGGCCGACGCCAATTTTTGTCTGTTTCATACTTAAGGTCTTAATGCTACAACTTGATTTTTAAATTTTAAATTTATGCTGGGATAACCCGTGAGGCTGTCTTGTACTTTTTGATAGGCACAAAACACTTTTAATTTTTTTATTTTTTCTTCCAATTGATCCGATCCTCCCAGGATCACCTTAAAATCAAAAGTTTTTAATCGCAATTGATAATCCTTTTGGTTGTTTTCGAGCGAAATTTGGGTCACCTCTTTGGACATAAAACCATCCTCATTCAGCCCCTCTACCAACTGCACAATCTCATCCAATTGTTCCTCGCTGGGCATACCCTCAAAAACAGGTAATCGAAGGCTTGAATTTTCAACATAGGGGAACTTCACACCAAAGCGATCCACATAGCTAGAAGTGTTTGAAGCGATCTTGAACAAGGGCGTTCGCTCCGTACACAACACCCCTAAAGTCCCACTGGGTAGGAGATACACCTCGGCCCTTTCGACAAATGGAATGGTTTCTAGATAATTTTCAAGCATATTCAAATCTAAACTATCTTTAGTCTTGAGTGACTCTACGTCCCACTTTTGTGTTAACAATTTATTAACGATGGAATCATCTAAAAACAGCGTCGGTGCCGTGAATTGAATCTGTGTCTGAAACTGTATTCGTTGCTTATTTTTCAATATGGAAAACCCAAAAACAGCCATCAAAAGCAGCGCAATTCCAAGCAGCGAAAAAAGTTGCTTTATTTTCATACGGCGGTGGAATAATGGTTTACAATCGGGGCTACTTCCAAGCCAATATCTCCGGCTCCAGCAAAGACAAAAAGTGTTGCCGAACTCTGTTCTAGGGCAGATAAAATTTCGTTCTTAGTAATGACTTTTGCATTTTTATGATCCATTTTAGCTAAAAGTGCTGCACTACTCACCCCTTCGATCGGCAACTCCCGCGCAGGATAAATCTCTAAAAGTAAAACCTCATCAAATTGCTTGAGGACGGAAACAAAACCCTCCATAAAATCTCGTGTTCTTGAAAAAAGATGCGGCTGAAAAAGAATGCATTTTTTTTGGGTGGCATAAAACTCCTGAACAGTATCGTACAAGCCTCGCAACTCAGTGGGATGATGGGCATAATCATCGATCAAAATACGATGTCCCAGACGGTGGACATTCATCCGTCGATAAACGCCTGGAAAAGTGGCTACTGCTTCCAAAACATCTGGCATTTTTAACTGCGCTTGATCCGCCAATGCAATCGCACAAAGTGCATTGGATAAATTGTGAGCGCCTAGCAAAGGCAAGTGGTTATTGTGATAATTTCCGGAAGGCGTTTGTAGGTCAAAAATATAGCCCGTTTCTGTTTTTTTATAATTGGGAATGGCATAATCTGCCGGAACTTGAATTCCATAAGTCAAGCCTTCCAAAGGAAGTCCATAAGCCACAATCAACTGATCCTTGACTTGCGCTGCAAAAGACCGGAATGCCATTGCTACGGCATCGGCAGCTCCATAAATATCCAAATGGTCGGCATCCATGGAGGTAATCGCTGCGAGATTGGGATGTAATTCTAAAAACGAACGATCAAATTCATCGGCTTCCACGAGGGCAGTAGTATCCCCTCGGTGGATTAAATTACTTTCATACTGATTTAAAATACCCCCCAAAAAGGCTGTGAATTGCTCTTCCGAGTTGGCATAAATATGCGCCAATAGGGATAGTGTAGTGGTTTTGCCATGGGTGCCCGCCACCGCCAGTGCGTATTTATCTTTACAATAAGCCCCTAAAAAAGCGGCTCGCTTGATGACTTTGTTTCCACACTCCAAAAAGTAAGCAATCTGAGGATGTGAAAAAGGAATCGCTGCGGTCACAACGACTATAGTGTTTGGATTTTTTACTGCTGGCGGGAGGGCTTCCACAGCAGCATCGTAGGTAATTACCGCCCCCTTCATTGCCAAATCCTGGGTGATAGGGCTGGGTGTTTTGTCATACCCCATCACTAGAGCACCTTTGGACAAATAATACGCTGCCAGTCCAGACATACTAATCCCCCCGATACCTACAAAATAATATGTGTCTCTAAGGTTATGCATGAGGCAGTAAGGTTTTTAAATGTTCTACAATGGTTCTTGCAGCTTCGGGTTTTGCCAATTTTTTCAATGCCTGCCGCATTTTCCCTTGCACTTTCGTATCAGTAGCAATCGAACTAAAAGTGGCTTCAAAATCGGTTTCCAAATCCTGTTCTTGTACCAAAAAAGCAGCTTGCTGATCCACCAAAGCCTTGGCATTGTGGTATTGATGATTGGCTGTTACATTGGGTGAAGGAATCAATAAAACCGGCTTGGCCACGCAGCACAATTCGGACAAAGTACCCGCTCCAGCGCGTGAAATAATCACATCTGCAGCCGTGTATAACATTTCCATCTCTTTTATAAAATCCAGAACTTTCACTGTTTCTGAAGTCATGGATTTATATTGATCATAGTACAAAGCACCACACTGCCACAGTAGCTGATAGTCCAAGGCTTCGAAAAAAGTTTGTTTTTCAGCAATCAGGGCATTGATTCTTTTTGCGCCGAGACTTCCCCCCAAAACCACCAATACTTTTTTTGCTGGATCAAGTCCAAAATGGGTTTTTGCTGTTGCCTGTTGCGTCTCCTCATGAACAAGATTTGCACGCACTGGATTTCCAGTAATTCTAATTTTTTCTTTGGGGAAATAATGCTCCATCCCGTCAAAAGCCACACAAATCAAACGACTGCCCTTTGCCAAAAGTTTGTTGGTCACTCCAGGGTAGGAATTCTGCTCTTGAATTAAGGTTGGAATTTTCATCCATTGTGCCATTTTTAATAAAGAACCACTGGCAAATCCACCCGTTCCCACCACCACTTGGGGTGTGAATTTTACTAATATCCCGAACGACTGTATCAAGCTGATCATTAATTTGAGTGGGAAAAGTAAATTTCTTGTCGAGAAAGAACGTTGAAAACCATCAATCCAGATTCCCTTGATGGGAAAACCTGCCTGAGGAACTTTTTGCATTTCCATCTTTCCTTGGGCACCCACAAAAAGCAGGTCGGCATCGGGGAATTGACGCTTAAATTCCATCGCAATGGAAAGCGCCGGATAAATATGCCCGCCTGTTCCACCTCCCGAAAAAATAATTTTACTCGACTTCACTTAAAACATCTAAAGGGTTACTATGAATATCATCAAAAGCATTGGCTTCGGATTCTTGAATAATTTTTTTATGGTCGGCACTCACACTCAATATGATTCCAAAAGCAATACAGGTCATCCATGCGGAAGTTCCTCCACTACTGATCATTGGAAGGGTTTGTCCTGTGACTGGAAACACTTGCAGTGCGACCCCCATATTGATGAACGCTTGAAATATTACGGGAAGCCCCAAACCGATAACCAACAGTTTTCCGAAGGCATGATCCGTTTTGTGTGCAATGACCAACATTCGAAACAAGAGCAACAAATAGATAAAAAGTAACCCCACACCGCCCAGTAGCCCAAACTCCTCCACGATGATGGCGTAAATAAAATCTGAAGAACTCTGAGGTAAAAAATTTTTCATCCGGCTTTTTCCCGCACCCAAACCGAAGATTTTTCCGGAAGCAATGGCCATTTTGGCGCGTTCGATTTGATAATTCCCATCCGCACTTTCGCCACTTTGAAAATTCTCAATACGGTTCACCCAAGTGTCAATACGATTGGGAAAGGCATTGGGATAGGCCTTGGCAAGTACAAAAAACAAGAGCAATCCGAGGATACCCGTGCCACAGATGGCCAATAAATATTTTATTGGGTAACCGCCCAAAAAAGCCACCACCAGCACCATCACAAAAAGTAGTGCCGCCGTGGACAGGTTGGCCGGGAGAATTAATAAAACGACACTCAAAACGGGGAGCCATAGCTTTAAAAAAGAAGCTTTAAACGTTGGCGCTTCACCTTTGAGTTTGGAAAAATACTGTGCCACATAAATCATAAGTACCACCGAGGCCAAAGTGGAGGTTTGAAAACTTACGCCAATGATGGGAATTTGTATCCAACGGTTGGCATTGGCGCCATCGATCACATTACCCTGTGTAGCGGTATAAATCAAAAGCAAAAGCACCACGGGCATCATCAGCAACGCAATGCCTTTGAAGTAGTTAAATGGAATTTTATGGACAAAAAACATGAGCACAAAACCAATGGCCAAAATGACAAAATGCTTCATCAAATAGCCCCAAGGAGTGCCTTTCCCAATGACATAGGCCAAATTGGAACTGGCACTAAAAACGGGCAGGAAGGAAAATATAGCTAAAAGTGCCAATATCCCCCACAAAACACGATCTCCTTTTAAAAATCCAAGCATCTTATAAATTTCTTACCGCATTTTTAAACTGTTCGCCGCGGTCTTCGTAATTATTAAATAAATCAAAACTGGCACAAGCCGGTGAAAGCAGTACGGTTTCCTTTTCGGAAGCTACTTTGTGTGCCACTTTTACGGCCTCTTGCATGGATTGGGTCTCTACCCAAATTTCGCAGACATTCCCAAAACTAGCTTTCAGCTTTTCATTGTCCACGCCTAAACATATAATCGCCTTGACTTTCCGATTGACCAGAGGCAAAAGCGACTCATAATCATTTCCTTTATCTACTCCCCCGACAATCCAAACAATGGGCGTCTCTATACTGTCCAAAGCAAAAAAAGTAGCGTTGACATTAGTTGCTTTGGAATCGTTGATGTATTTCACTTTTTGAATGGTCAATACATTTTCCATACGGTGGGGTGCCCCCTTGAAATGCGATAAGCAGTCTCGAATGGAAGCATCGCTAATATTTAATAGATTTCCAATAGTGGCAGCAGCCATGGCATTTAGCATGTTGTGTTTTCCTGAAAAAGGAAAGCCGAGGGTGTCAATGGTGTTCATTTGTTCATTTTTATTAATGAAAATCTTGTCGTTTTGGAAGGAGGTCCCTTCCGCTTTTGGCAATAGACCAAAAGGCAGCAATTTCGCTTTGGGTTTTTGATCCAAAAGGAAGTTGGTCAGGATGGGATCGTCCTCATTAAAAAGGATCCAATCCTTGGATTTTTGATTTTTGGTAATATTTAATTTTGCTTTTAAATAAGCGTTAAAATCGTAATTGTATCGATCCAAGTGATCGGGAGTAATGTTGGTGATTACCGCAACATGGGGCGCAAATTTTTGAATGTCGTCCAATTGAAAACTACTGATTTCCAAAACATAGTAATCGTAATTATCTTCCGCCACTTGTTGTGCAAAACTCTGACCGATATTCCCTGCTAAACCGACATTAAACCCGGCATTTTTAAGAATTTCATAGGTCATTAAAGTGGTTGTGGTTTTACCGTTACTACCCGTTATTCCAATAATTACTGCATCAGTAAAACGAGAGGCAAATTCGATTTCGGACAGGATTATGTGTCCCTCGGCGCGTAAGGATTGAATGATGGCCGCTTTTTCGGGAATTCCGGGACTCTTCACCACCCATTTTGCTCCAGTCATAGCGGTTCCACTGTGTTGCCCTTCTTCCCAATTAATTTCGAGTTCCTCCAACAATTTTTTGATCGCGTTTGGAATCGGGCTGTAATCCGAAACAAACACTTCATAACCTTGCTTTTTGGCAAGTATAGCCGCTCCTTTTCCACTTTCCCCTGCACCCAGTATGACTACTTTTTCTTTCATCAGCGGAGTTTTAAGGTTACAATGGTGAGTACTGCCAAAAGAATTCCGATGATCCAAAATCGAGCAACGATCTTGCTTTCATGAAAACCCAATTTTTGATAGTGATGGTGCAAAGGCGCCATTTTAAATATTCGAACCCCTGTTCCTGTTTTAGATTTGGTGTATTTAAAATAACTCACTTGAAAAATCACGGAAAGGGTTTCTATAAAAAATACTCCACATAAAATGGGAATTAATAATTCTTTGCGGACAATAATGGCGATTACAGAAATCAATGCCCCTATGGTTAAACTACCCGTATCGCCCATAAAAACGGCAGCAGGAAAAGTATTGTACCACAGAAAGCCAATTAAAGCTCCTAGAAAAGCCGCAATAAAAACTGAAATTTCCCCCACATTGGGGATGTACATGATGTTGAGGTAATTCGCAAAATTAATATTCCCAGAAACCCAGGCAAAAATGCCCAATGCAAAAACAATAATGGCAGAGGTTCCCGCTGCTAAACCATCAATACCATCGGTCAAATTGGCTCCATTGGAAACCGCAGTGATGATAAATACGACGATGGGAATAAAAATTAACCAAGCATATTCTCCCATTCCTTCCCCTGTCCAACGGACGAGAACTTTATAATCAAACTCATTATTTTTCAATAAAGGAATCGTCGTTAAAACTTCTTTTACGTTATTATCCGCTGGAGAAGTTTCCACCGCTTGTTTCACCACCGGATTGACACGAACAGTTACATCGGGATGGAAATAGATGGTAGCTCCAATAAAAACACCCAATAATAATTGCCCAAAAAGCTTAAACTTCCCTTTTAATCCTTCTTTATTCTTTTTAAAGACTTTGATGTAATCATCTACGCCCCCTATCATGCCCATCCACAGGGTGGTGGTGATGAGAAGTAGGATATAAATATTATTTAACTGAGCCAGTAAAAGTACGGGGATGAGCGTGCCTAAAATAATGATGATCCCCCCCATGGTGGGGGTTCCTTCTTTTTCCTTTTGACCCTCTAGCCCTAAATCACGAACGGATTCACCAATTTGCTGTTTTTTCAGAAGTAAAATAATCCGTTTTCCAAAAAGCATTGAAAAAATTAGGGACATCAACACCGCTGCGGCTGCGCGAAAGGATAAATATTGAAACACACTGGCACCGGGAAACTGAAATTGCTTTTCTAAAAAATCAAAGAGGTAGTACAACATATCAGCTTGGATTTAAAAATATTTGTTGTGCGATTTGAAAATCATCAAAAGGCAGTCGTTTTCCAGCAATTTCTTGATAGTTTTCATGTCCTTTTCCGGCAATTAAAATAACATCCCCCGGCTGTGACAATTGACAGGCCGCTGCAATGGCTTCCTCTCTGAGTGTAATTTTCATCACTCTTTTAAAATATTCAGCACCCACGCCCTTCATCATTTGTGCAATGATTTTGGCAGGGTCTTCGTCTCTTGGATTGTCCGAAGTGAAAATCACTTTGTCGCTCAAAGCAGCTGCCATTTTTCCCATCAAGGGCCGTTTTTCTTGGTCGCGATTCCCCCCACAACCCACTATAGTGATCAAGGTTTCATTTTTAGTGCGAATGCTGTTTATGGTTTTTAATACATTTTCTAACGCATCAGGGGTATGGGCATAATCCACCACAACAGTCGTTTTGTTTTGGGTGGTAAAAGTCTGAAAACGACCGGGCACACTATTTAAAGTGCTGAATTGTCGTAAAACGTTGAGGAGGTCTAAGTCCAAAATTTTGGCAACTCCATAAACCGCTAATAAGTTTTGTGCATTAAAAGTTCCCACCAAAGGAGTCCAAACTTCTTGTTGGTCAAACTTCAGCAGCATGCCCGAAAAACTATTTTCTAAAACTTGAGCCCTAAAATCAGCATGTTGTTGCTGGGCGTAATGATATTTTTTTGCTTTTGTATTTTGCAGCATGAACGCACCATTTTTGTCATCGCTATTGGTCAATGCAAAAGCCTTTTGGGGCAATGCATCAAAAAAGCGCTTTTTCATATCTCGATAGGATTTAAAATCCCCGTGATAGTCCAAATGGTCATGTGTTAAATTTGTAAAAACGCCACCTCTGAAATGCAAACCATGGGTACGGTGTTGCGCAATGCCGTGGGAGGAAACCTCCATAAAGCAATGGCTGATACCCGCTTCCACCATCGCCGCCAAATGCCGATTGAGAGACAAAGCATCGGGAGTGGTGTGCAGCGTGGGATGGTCTGTATTGTTATAGCGAATCACCACCGTTGACAATAGCCCCGTCGGATACCCTTCGGCCATAAACAAATTGTACAACAGACTCACCACTGTCGTTTTTCCATTGGTCCCTGTCACCCCGATCAAACTAAGTTTTTCGGAGGGATTGTCATAAAAATTGGCGGCTATAGTCCCCAGGGCTTTGTGGCTGTTTTCCACTTCTATAAAAACGATGGAAGGAGGGGGTGCTTTTGGTAAACTTTCACATAAAATTGCAACAGCTCCAGAAGCGATTGCTTGGTCCATATATTCGTGACCATCTTGAAGCACTCCTTTTAGCGCCACAAACAAAAACCCTGCTTTCACCTCACGGGAATCAAAAGCAATACCCTGAATGGGGGTTGTTGTCTTCCCCACCACGCTTTCTAGGTTTACTTTATACAATAAGTGTTTTAGCTCTTTCACGAAAGTTCCAATAGGATTGTTTTTTTACTCGTAGCTGTTTTTCCCGGCTTGATGGATTGTCGCACTACCTTCCCTTTGCCTTTCAATTGCACTTCCCAACCCATCGCATCTAAAAGCTCCACCGCAGATTCGGACTCCATTCCGGTTACATTGGGAACGGATTCGTCTCCTGCCATTGAAGCCTCTTTTTCAAGGGTGGATAAAATAGCTGCGTTGTTTAAATGCACTTCTTGAGGCAAGCTGTTGTATATTTTTTTGGCGATGGTTTTAAAAACTGGAGCAGCCACCGTTGCTCCATAGTACCCTTTCTGCTTATTGGGGCGATGAACGACCACCATACAGGAATATTTGGGGGCGTCGGCGGGAAAATATCCCACAAAACTGGAAACATACTGCACCTCATCTTTCGTATAATCGACCTGGCAAGTGCCTGTTTTTCCTGCCATTTTTAGCAAAGGATCTTTGATGCCATGACCCGTTCCCCATTTTTTGTCCACCACATTGAACATCATCTTCTGCACTTTTTCTAGCGTAGGTTTGGAACAAATGGAAGGGTTGATGACCTCAACAGAAAAACGCTTGGTGGGAAGATTTCCCAAATTGCTGATTTGTTTTAATAATCGAGGTTTGACCATTACCCCGTCGTTGGCCACAGCATTATAAAAAGTGAGCAGCTGCAAAGGCGTAAAACTCACTCCGTAGCCGTAGGCCATCCAGGGCAAATCCAAACCGTCCCAATCGGAGTCGGTGGGATAGGGTATTTTTGGAAGCCCTTCTCCCAAGATTGGCATTTCCAAAGGCTTGTTGAGTCCCATATTATACAACCGATCGATAAACTGTTCGGGGTTTTTGCCGTAATGATCTGTAATCAAACGCACCATTCCCACATTGGAGGAAACTTCAAAGGCTTTTGCCGCTGTAACGATTCCGTAGCCTCCGCGATGAGAATCCTTTACCTTGTATTTACCATAAAATTTGATCTCCCCATTCCCCGTATTAACCGCCGTATTTTCATCAATATAATTATCCTCTAAAAGGGCTATCATCCCCATCAATTTGAAAGTAGATCCGGGCTCGTGGGATTCGCCCAAAGCGTAATTGAGCTTTTCAAAATATTTGCCATCCGAAGTTCGACCCAAATTTGCAATGGCTTTTACGTCTCCGGTTTTGACTTCCATCAACACCACACTGCCATGATCGGCATCAAATTTTTCCAATTGTTGCAAAAGGGCGTTATGAGCAAAATCTTGATAATTGACATCTATAGTGGTGTGCAAATCAAAACCCTCGGTGGGTTCTTTTTCGTTGTTGTCATTAATGGGTTTCCACTGGCCGTTGGCAATGCGTTGTTTTAACCGCAAACCCGATTCTCCCCTTAAATATTGAGAATAGGCCCCTTCCAAGCCCACTCTAAAATAGGTGCCATCAGTATCTTTTTTTTCATAGCCAATGGTACGTTCTGCAATTTTTCCCAACGGATGTGCCCGAACAATTTGCTGCTCTACGATCAAACCTCCTCGGTAGGCACTTTTATTGAAAAGTGGCAGTGCTTTGATTTTTTTATACTCTGAAAAGGTTAAGTTTTTTCCCACTAACCAATACCTGCTTTTGTTCCGCCGGGCACGTTCCAATTCTTGTAAAATTGATGCACGCTCTTTGCCCAATATATCCGCCAAGCCTTGGGAAAGTGCCGCTTTATTTGCTTCAAAATCGGAAGGTGAAACCACCACAGCATCCCAACGCAATTCATACCGAGGAATGGATGTGGCTAAAATATTGCCGTCCGAAGCATAAATGTTTCCTCGACTAGGCTCTAAGACAACATTTTTAACAATTTGATCTATGGCGATTTGATTGTATTTTTCGCCCAACACAAATTGTACATAAACCAGTTTTCCAATCAACCCCAAAGCAAAAAGAAATAAGCCTGCCGCAACAAGATAAAATCGTTTCATGATAGACTTTGAAAAAGGGGTGGTTTCATTCATGGTTGACAATAAGTTTGATGGATTGCGAATTGGAGGGCGCCACGCCTGTGGCAATAAGATTTTGAGTGACGGTAGTTTCTTTTTTTAAATCCAATAAAATGGATTTGTTTTCAATAAACTCACTTTTTAAAGCTTTGATTTCACTATTGAGCCGAGCGATTGTAAAGATTTTTTTATCGGCACTGTGCCCACTGGCAATCATGATAAGCGCCAAAGTGGAGAGGAAAAAAATCATTCGCCAATTTTTTAAGGCGTCATCTTTAATCAAAAACTCGATGTTCAATATGGCTAAAAGACGTTTCATAATTTTTCTGCAATTCTCATTTTAGCACTCCGTGCTCGACTGTTTTCCTTGATTTCATCGCCTTGAGGCACTATAAGTTTTCCTACATTTTTCAGCGGTCGGATGCTGTTTCCGTAAAAATCTTTTTCTGTTTCACCCTGAAAATTGCCGTTTTGAACAAACCGCTTTACCAATCGATCTTCCAAGGAATGATAGGAAATACAAACCAAGCGTCCTTGAGGTTTTAAGACCGTTGCCGCTTGTTCCAAAAACTGTTTCAGCACTTCCAACTCTTGATTGACTTCAATCCGTAAAGCCTGAAAAAGCTGTGCAAATATTTTGTTTTCCAACACTTTGGGGATACTCGATCGCACCTCAGCCATCAATTCTCCTGTGGTATTGATGGGTTTTTCTTCCCGAGCAGCGACAATTCGTTGGGCTAATGTTTTTGAGTTTCGAAGTTCCCCATAAGTAGAAAAAATTTCCTGTAACTCCTTGGCCGAATAGCTGTTCACAATTTGATGTGCATCCAATTCTTGGGATTGATTCATCCGCATGTCCAGACGGGCATTGGCCCGCGTTGAAAAGCCTCGTGCTTCGGTATCAAACTGATGTGAGGAAACTCCAAAATCCGCCAAAATCCCATCTACGGCATCTACTTTATAAAATTTTAAAAACTGTTTTAAATGACTAAAATTTGAAGCTACAAACTCAAATCGTTCATCTATAATACGGTTGGATTGCGCATCTAAATCTTGATCAAACCCAAAAAGCTTTCCTTGGTCGGAGAGGTGTTCCAAAATGGCACGAGCATGTCCGCCCCCACCAAAAGTCGCATCCACATAAATTCCATTGGGCACAATCGCCAAGCCCGCTATGGCCTCCGAAAGCAGTACAGGTTTATGATACAACGTCATCATCTCGATCTCCCATTACTTCTTCTGCAAGGGTGCCAAAATCCAAAGTGGCAGCATCTATCGCATTTTCATACAGCGTTTTATCCCATATTTCAAGAATATTCACTGTGGCACTCACTACGACCGATTTGGAAATCTGAGCAAAATGAACAAGATCTTTCGGGATCAATAATCGCCCCGAAACATCCATTTCAACAATTTTCACTCCGGCCGTAAACCGACGAATAAAATCATTGTTTTTCTTATTAAATCGATTCAATCGATTCACTTTTTCCATCAATGCTTCCCATTCTTTCATTGGATATAATTCCAAACAAGGATTGAACACGGCGCGCTTTAAAACAAAACCCTCTGACAGCATCCCTGACAATTGCTTTTTAAAGGCAATCGGCATCATGATGCGCCCTTTGGCATCTGCTTTACACTCGTATGATCCAATAAAATGGTGCATTTGACTCTTAAAAAATTAATATCAAATATAACATATATTTCCCACTTTTTACCACATTATACCACATTGTTGATAAGTTTTTCGACTTTTACTCCTACTCGATTTTGCTGCGAGAATTAAGAAAATTGAATTTCTAAAAGGGAATTGTCTATCTTTGGCGGATAATCAGGACAGACCAAATAAGAGGAATGATTGAGCATTTAAAGAAAGAAGAGGATTACAGCTATATCGAAGTAGGCGTTGGTCAACCCATAATAATCCTTCATGGTTTGATGGGGGGATTGAGCAATTTCAGTGGTGTTCAGGAATATTTTCCAAGTAAAGGCTATCAAATCATCATCCCTGAACTGCCCGTTTATGAAATGCCTGTATTGACTACCTCGGTGAAATCTTTATCAGAATTTTTACTTCGATTTATCGAATACAAATCGTTGAAAGATGTGATTCTTTTGGGGAATTCTTTGGGAGGTCATGTGGCTTTATTGTTTACCAAAAATCATCCTGAATTTGTACGTGGTTTGGTGATAACCGGAAGTTCTGGTTTGTACGAAAACAACATGGGAGACGGATACCCCAAGCGAGGTGACTACGAATATATCAAAACCAAAAGCGAAGCCGTTTTTTACGATCCCAAAATCGCTACGAAAGAAATTATCGATGAAGTTTTTGAGACCGTAAATGATCGAAACAAGCTGGTACGCACCCTCGCTTTGGCAAAAAGTGCGATTCGTCATAACATGGCCAAAGAATTGCCAAAAATGAAAACCCCAACTGCAATTATTTGGGGGGCTCAAGACACCGTGACTCCACCCAATGTGGCAGAGGAATTCAAAAACCTTCTTCCCGATGCACATCTCTTTTGGATCGACCAATGTGGTCACGCACCCATGATGGAGCATCCCAACACCTTCAACACCCTTCTGCACGAGTGGTTGGAGATGAGAAATTTTTAGTTTCTGATGAAAATCAAGTCTACCGCTTTTGTGATTAGCAATACAGAAGTATCCAAGTGTCCCAACTCGCCACTTCCGGAATACGCTTTTATTGGTCGTTCTAATGTGGGGAAATCCTCGCTGATCAATGCGATCACCCAGCGAAAAGATTTGGCGAAAACCTCCTCTCGCCCCGGAAAAACACAACTCATCAACCATTTTTTGATCAATGAAAATTGGCATTTGGTAGACCTTCCGGGCTACGGATATGCCAAGGTTTCAAAAAGTAAGAAAAAGGTTTTTCAAAAATTTATAACGCAATATTTCAAAAAGCGGGAGCAATTGGTCAGTGCCTTTTTGTTAATTGACATTCGGCACGAGCCCCAAGCCATAGACCTCGGTTTTATGGAATGGTTGGGTCAAAATGCGATTCCTTTTTCTATTGTTTTTACCAAATCCGACAAACTTTCGGACAAAGGCATTGCAAAGAACGTTGCGGATTATAAAACCCAACTGCTGGCTTCGGTTTGGGAGGAATTACCCCCAATTTTTGTCACCTCGGCGGCGCGGCAAATTGGCGGAGAAGAAATTTTGGAATACATCGATGCGTTGAATCAAATGTATGCCGAAGAGATGAAAAAAAGTTTTTAGGTGTTTCCTACTTCTTTTTGAGTTCTAATTTTTCTGCAAAATAATCACAAAAATCTCGCATGGTGGCGGTCATTTTTTCGTCTTGAGTTGCGCGATAGAAGGTTTCGCTCATAGCAACTAAGGTTTGATGAAAAAATAACTGCATTTGATCCACGGGCATATCTTTCACCCATAAATCCATCTTTAATGTTTCTTGGGCTTTCCCGTCCCACAACGAAAGCAAAAAGGCTTGCGCCTCATTTTTATCAATGCCCCCGTCGGGTGCCGACCAAATTAATTTTTCAGGGATATTGTTTTCGTCCAAACTGATGTCGATATGAATGGGTGTGGTTTTATGGATGGCCATTAGCGTTTTGGTTTGTATTTTGATTGATTAAAAAGTTCTAATGCAGGGGTCTGTAACACTTGTTGAATGCTCCGTTCAGGATTTTGAGCGGCAAAACTTTTTACAATTTGCCAGCCCACCCATCTTCCAATACCTCCGGGAGATTCTTGATCGATTTCTAAGTAAAATTTGGAAAAGGGTGCAGGATCGAGAAAACGTTGCTGAAATTCGGGATGAGTGGTGTACAGCAATTGTTTTTCAACAAAATATTGCCATATAAAAAGTTCATTATCCACGGCCCAATCCAATTCCGATGGGGTGTAACCGATTTTTAAATAGTCCTCCAAATGAGGGAGAAGCAAATCTTGTAAATACAATTTTTTGCCATAATAAATCAACTGCGCCAGAAAGGTACGATCCTCGGGTTGAGGAAGATAATACGATCCGAATTTGTCGACAATTTGTCCGGGCAAATAAACCGGATCGAGTTCTTTTTTTACATAGAGGGGGATTCCTTCATATAAAGGGTTTTTGCTGCCCAAAAAAGTATCTAAAGAAATCAAAAGCAAACTATCTGTATAAACCGTTTTTAATTGATAATCCACATTGTTGGTTAGAGTCACCACGCGTGGAATGGGAAGATTGGGGAAATAATATGTAATATGCTGAAACAAATGGGTTAAGGTTTTCTCCAGTGCTGCTGTATCGGCAAACGTTTTATTTACCTCTTGTTGCAACAGCAATTGTAGACTGTCTTTTTGACGTGCAATCCATACACTGTCTTTGTATTGGACAGGAAACAAAAAAGGATAGCGTGCTTTTAAATCGGGGATTTTGGAAGCCGCTCCTCCATAAAATTCTTGATCGAAACGTTCCACTTCCAAGGAAATGGGGACGGCATTAATGGCAGCTTCTTTATCCGAATCAGAATCACATGCAAAGCTCCCCAAAAGCATCATAAAAAGAAGCGTTCTTTTTATCAATACAAGTTGCAGTTTCTTAAAATTGGTAATCATCGTTATCATTAAAAAATAAAATCTTTTCACTTATGAAAAGCATTCCCATGGATCGTACGCCTAAGATCAACTTTGATTCTTTGCTTCTGATTGCCCCAAATACAGTAATTTTGAACAAATTTAACGTCAATAAACCACTTTACAGATGAAATCACCGGAAAAAATTGTTCAACACATCACCCAATGGCTCTCCCAATATCTCCTTAACGCAAAGATGGAGGGTTTTGTTGTGGGTGTTTCCGGGGGGATAGACTCAGCAGTAACCTCCACCCTTTGTGCGCTGACCGCAAAGCCGGTTTTGTGTTTGGAAATGCCCATCCGACAAGATCCCTCACAAGTGAGCAGAGCCCTTGAACATATTGCCTGGTTGGAGGCTAAATTTCCCAATGTACGTCATCGTTCCGTTCCGTTGACCCCTGTTTTTGATGCCTTTGAAAGTCTTACCCAAACCGGAGAAGAAAACGAAAATAGGCTACTGAGTTTGGCCAACACCCGCGCGCGATTGCGAATGACAACTTTATATTATTACGCAGCCTTGCATCGTTATATTGTGGCAGGAACAGGGAATAAAGTAGAGGATTTTGGCGTTGGTTTTTATACCAAATACGGTGATGGTGGAGTCGACCTTAGCCCCATTGCGGACTTGATGAAAACTGAAGTTTTTAAACTTGCAAAACACTTGTCTATCATTGAAAGTATTCAACAAGCCGCCCCTTCTGACGGGCTTTGGGGAGATGAACGCACCGACGAACACCAGCTTGGAGCTACCTATGCCGAATTGGAATGGGCGATGGTCGCTTATGAACAAAAAGTTGATCCCAGCACTTTTTCAGAAGCCCAGAAAAAGGTTTTTAACCGCTTTAAAACATTACACCTCCAAAACCGGCATAAAATGGATCCTATACCCATTTGCAAAATTCCCTCCGACATGCTTTAAATTTTTTATTATCTTTATTCAAGTTTTCACTCAAATTCTACCTGCTAACGATGATCAATATTGTGTTACTTGACCCCTATCCAGTAGTTCAAAAAGGTTTTAAAACTTTTTTTGAAAATCTAGACAAAATCAATCTTTTAGAAAGCGTTTGTTCCGTTGAAGCACTTTTTGACACCCTAAAAAACAGGACTGTTGATGTGGTTATTACTGAAATGGAGCTCCAAGACGTGAGTCCCGTGCGGTTGATTCGAAGTTTAAAAGACGCCTATCCCAAGCTCAAAGTAATTATTTTCACCACCTTGCCCAAATCAATTTACGAACTCTCCTTGCTAAAAGCGGGGGCAACAGGCTTTATTTCCAAAAAGGTCGCCCCCGAAGTAATGATTGAAGCCATTGAAAAAGCTGCGGAAAACGATTTCCACATCACCACCAATTTTGCTAATGAAATTACTCGAAACATTGACGTGCATAAGCCCCGAAATGCCTATGGCACGCTTTCCTCAAGAGAAATCGAGGTGTTGAAATACTTGATTGATGGCAAACGAAATATTGAAATTGCCGAGCTGCTCAAAATCAACCAAAAAACAGTGAACACCTACAAACGTAGAGTTATGAAAAAACTGGATGTGAAAAATTTGGTCAACCTTTACAAACAGGTCGCAGACATCATTCCGGTGCATTAGCATCGCTTTTCAAAGCCGCTACAGCACCCGATCCAATTTTGCAGAAAGCACCTTCTTCAACTGCTGATACTGCATGACGTCTTCTAAAAATTCGTGCTTGGAATCGGCATCTGTTTTATCTTGAACTTCCTGCATCAACTGTTTGATTTTTTGATCGATTAAATTCCTTCTCAAAGTCAGTATGGTTTCACTCACCAATTGACCTACGCCAATTTTTCGATCTTTAACAAAAATGTTCTTCTTTTCCCAATCATGCAATTGATGGACTTCCTCGGCCACCAACAAATCGGCCAACAACTGCCCCATTTCGGGATCGTCTTGTTGCATCAATTTTTCGGGTTTAAGTTGCCCCTCCATTTGATAGGTAGTAATAAGAAATTGATAGACTTTTTGAAAAATGGGTTGTACCAATTCAATTTCGTCTTGTTGCAGGTCGAGAAAAATCTTTTCAAATACTTTTGAATTAACCACTTTGGATTCTTCCACCAAATTTCCTTCTTCATCGGTAATTAAAAACAACTCGTCAAAAGAGGCTTCAACATCTCCGTATTGGACTAGTATACTGATGAGCTGCTTTTCAAGACTTTCAATCGGATTCAAGACCGGCATTTTGGCCACCGACTTGATGACTCCTTCGCTACTTGGGCTAGTAGGAGTCGTTTTTTTTACGCCCGGAGTTTTTTTGTTGTGTTCCTGCGCCAACGCATTAAAAAGCACCTCCTCCGAAAGCTCCATCAATGCGGCGCAGTGTTTTATGTAGATTTCTTGTTGTATGGAATCCGGTATTTTTGAGATACTTCCCACAATATCACGAACCGTTTCCGCTTTCTTTACAGGGTCGCCTTTGGAGGTTTCCAGCAGCAGTGCGGTTTTAAATTCAATAAAATCTTTGGCGTTTTCTTTTAAGAAAAATTGAATCTCTTCGGTAGTATTTTTTTTGGCAAAACTGTCTGGATCCTCTCCCTCGGGAAACGTACATACTTTGACATGCATGCCCTGCTCTAAAATTAAATCCACTCCACGTAATGCGGCTCTAAGCCCCGCCGCATCCCCGTCAAAAAGAATGACAATATTGGAAGTGAGTCTTCGGATCAACCGAATTTGCTCACTGGTCAAGGCGGTTCCCGAAGAGGACACTACGTTTTCGATCCCTTTTTGATACAACTGTATGACATCCGTATAGCCCTCAACCAAATAACAAACATCTTCTTTTGCAATGGTTTTTTTGGCTTCAAAAAGACCGTAGAGCACCTTGCTTTTGTAATAGATTTCACTTTCAGGAGAGTTGAGGTATTTTGCTGCTTTGGCGGTTTTGGACAATATCCTTCCGCCAAAGCCTTGCACCCTTCCCGCCATACTGCGAATGGGAAACATCACTCTTCCTCGAAAACGGTCAAAAGCACCTTGATCATTGAGAATGGACAAACCCGATTGCTCCAAATATGCTTCCGTATACCCTGCTTTCTTTGCCTTTTTGAAAAAAGCATCTTTTTCCTCCAGCGAATAGCCCAATTCAAAAAAACGGATGCTTGCATCCGTAAATCCACGCTCTCTAAAGTAACTCAAACCAATGGCCATCCCCTCCGAAGATTCCCAAAGGTTTTTGGAAAACGATTCCATGGCGTATTGCGAGAGTAAATACAAGCTTTCCTTAGCATTGGCGCGCTCTTTTTCCTCTTGCGATTGCTCGGTTTCGTCTATTTCTATATTGTATTTTTTGGCTAAAAAACGAATGGCTTCCGGATAGGTGAAATGCTCGTGTTCCATCAAAAATGCCACTACATTCCCACCCTTTCCACTACTAAAATCTTTCCAAATCTGCTTTACTGGCGACACCATAAAACTGGGCGTTCGCTCCTGTGAAAAGGGACTTAGACCCTTAAAATTGGATCCCGATTTTTTTAAAACCACAAAATCCCCAATCACCTCCTCTACTCGTGCGGTTTCATATACTTGATCGATGGTTGTTCTATTAATCAATGGATTGAATTTGTATAAAAATAAGTCTTTTCCTTAAACCTGTAAAAGAGAAAATCGCACGATTGAATTGCACTATTGCGGTTGCTATATTTTTCGCTCAATGACATAGTTGAGCATTTTTTCTAGCCCATCTCGATAGGCGTCTTTGGGGAATTGCATCAAAATTTTCAACGCCTCATCGCGATAGTGATTCATTTGGGTAATGGCAAATTCCAATCCCCCAGCTTCCTTCACTTTTTCAATCACTTGACGTACTCTTTTTTTGTCGTTATTGTGGTTTTTAACAGAATTGATCATCCATTTTTTATCGGCTGGGGAAACCACATTCAGTGCATGAATCAGCGGGAGGGTCATCTTTTTTTCTTTAATGTCTATACCCGTAGGTTTTCCGATTTTTCGATCGCCATAATCAAAAAGATCATCCTTGATTTGGAAGGCCATTCCTAACAACTCCCCAAATTGATGCATTTGTGTCACTTCAGCCTCCGGGGCATTCACCGATTGTGCCCCCATGGCACAGCAGGCAGCCAGCAAAGTCGCTGTTTTTTGTCGAATAATTTCGTAGTAAACTTCCTCGGTGATATCAAGAGCTCTCGCTTTTTCAATTTGCAACAATTCTCCTTGGCTCATTTCCCGTACTGCGATGGAGATGATTTTTAATAAATCAAAATCTTCGTTTTCTATGGAAAGCAAAAGCCCCTTGGACAAGAGGTAATCTCCCACCAAAACGGCAATTTTATTTTTCCACAAGGCGTTGAGCGAGAAAAAGCCGCGACGGATGTTACTATCGTCCACCACATCATCATGAACCAAGGTCGCTGTGTGAATGAGCTCAATTACGGAAGCTCCACGATAGGAACGCTCGTTGACTTTTCCGTTGCCTAACATTTTCGCCACCAAAAAAACAAACATGGGACGCATTTGTTTTCCTTTGCGGTTGACAATAAAATGTGTGATCCGATTTAATAGTGCCACCTTTGAGGACATGGATTGAGTAAACTTTTCCTCGAAAAGCTCCATTTCCTGATGAATTGGCTGTTTTATTTGTTCTACAACTTTCATTGAATTCCCACTCTAGTCCAAAGGTATCATTTCTAGTTGAGGAACAATAATAAATCCAGTGGGATTAAAGATCAATTTTATTGGCCAATTGTCCACAGGCAGCATCAATATCCTTACCCCTTGATCTTCTATAGGTTACACTAATTTTAAAACGATTCAGTGCTGCTATATAGGCCTCTACCCGATCCGGAGCCGCTTGGGACAGGGTGGCGTCATCAATAGTATTGTATTCGATAATATTTACTTTTGAGGGAATATTCGTGCAAAAACGCACCAATGCTTCAATATCCTCATCCGTATCGTTGACTCCCTTAAACACTATATATTCAAAAGTAATTCGCTTTTTGGTGGTAGCATACCAATGCAAAAGGGCCGCTTTTAAGTCTTCCAACGGAAATTGTTTTGCAAACGGCATGATCTGCTCGCGCACTTCTTGTCGTGCACTGTGTAAAGAAACCGCCAATTCAAATTTCACCCCGTCATCCGCCAACTTTTGAATCATTTTTGGAATCCCAGAAGTGGATAGGGTAATGCGCCTTGGGCTCATGGCCAAGCCCTCGGGATGTGTAATCTTGTCAATGGCCAATAGCACTTGATTGTAGTTCATCAAGGGTTCTCCCATGCCCATAAAAACAATATTGGTCAATGGACGCTTGAAATACAATCGGCTCTGTTGATCAATGGCCACCACTTGGTCATAGATTTCATCGGCATTTAAATTCCGCATTCTTTTGAGGGTCGCAGTGGCACAGAAGGTACAATCCAAACTGCACCCCACCTGAGAAGATACACAGGCTGTTGATCGCGTTTTTGTAGGAATTAGTACCGATTCCACCACATAGCCATCGTGCAATTTAATCGCATTTTTTAGGGTTCCATCCGTGCTGCGCTGCTGGCGGTCAATATTGATATGATTGATCACAAAATGCTCCTGTAGTAAATCTCGAAGGGATTTAGAAAGATTGGTCATGCTTTCAAAATCATGCACTCCTTTCTGCCACAGCCATTGATACACTTGATTCGCTCGGAAAGCGGGCTCCCCTTTTTCGGTAAAAAACGCAAGAATAGCTTCCTTAGAAAGCGCGCGAATATCGGTTTTATCTTTAGTATCCAAAATACTTGGCTTTCCCTTTCATACTCTTAATATACGTTATTTTTCTTGCTTATATTATCAACATCGCATCGCCATAGGAGTAGAAATTGTATTTCTCTTTAATGGCAAGATCATAGGCTTGCTTAATAAAATCGGGGTCTGCAAAAGCAGAAACCATCATCAGCAAGGTTGACTTGGGCGTATGAAAATTGGTAATCATACTGTTGGCCAAAGAAAAATCATAGGGAGGAAAAATAAATTTATGTGTCCATCCAGTATATTCATTCAGCATACCCGCAGAGGAAACCGAGCTTTCCAAACCACGCATTACTGTGGTTCCAACCGCACAAATCCTTTTGTTGGCTTTTTTGGCAGCATTGACTTTTTCCACCGCAATGCGATCGATAATCAATTCTTCAGAGTCCATTTTATGCTTTGACAAATCCTCAACTTCAACCGGACTAAAAGTACCCAATCCAACATGTAAAGTCAATTCCGCCAAATCAATTCCTTTGATTTCCAAACGCTTCAATAGATGCTTTGAAAAATGCAGCCCGGCAGTAGGGGCAGCTACGGCTCCTTCGTGTTTGGCGTAAATGGTTTGATACCGATCTTGATCTTCTTTATCTACTGGGCGTTTGATATATTTTGGCAAGGGTGTTTGACCCAATTCTTTCAATTTGGTTCTAAATTCCGCATAGGTGCCGTCAAAAAGAAAACGAAGCGTTCTTCCACGCGAGGTGGTGTTGTCAATTACTTCGGCCACCAAACTTTCATCATCGCCAAAATAAAGTTTGTTCCCGATTCTGATTTTCCGCGCAGGATCTACCAAAACATCCCACAAACGCTGTTCTTGGTTGAGTTCTCTCAATAAAAAAACCTCAATACGGGCACCCGTTTTTTCTTTATTTCCAAAAAGGCGAGCGGGAAATACTTTGGTATTATTCAACACCATCACATCCCCTTCATCAAAATAATTGATGACGTCTTTGAATGAATGATGTTCAATGGTTTTTTCCTTGCGGTTTAAAACCATCAATCGAGATTCATCGCGATCGGGTGCAGGTCGTTGCGCTAAAAGTGTATTGGGAAGTTCAAAATTAAAATCTGAAAGTTTCATTGGCTATAAATAAGCTGCAAATATAACACCTCACAGGAGGGCTTGTCAAGGAAAAGCGTGTTTATCTCACAAGACACTGAAAACCAATGGCTTCCATGTCTTTCCAAAAATCGGGATAGGATTTGGATACCACCTCAGCTTCCTCAATTACTAAAGGAATTTTTAGAGCTAAAGGCGCAAAGGCCATTGCCATCCGATGATCGTTGTAGGTCGGCAATACACAATGGTCTTGAAAATTTGTTCCCGCAGCTAAATGCAAACTCTTGTCGGTCACTTTGATATTCGCACCGAGTTTGGTGAGTTCGTTATCCAATGCCACCAAACGATCGGTTTCTTTTATTTTTAGGGTGTGCAAGCCTGTTAAATCACAAGCTATTCCCAAACCATAGCAAGTCACCGCTATGGTTTGTGCAATATCGGGACTATTCACCAAATCCAATTGCAGTGAAGAAACCACAGAATTTGATTTCGACAATACCAAGGTATTTCCTTCAAAACGACTCTGAACTCCAAGAGCGTTGTAAATTTTCGGCAATACGGCATCGCCCTGCAAACTGTTTTCAAAAAAATTGGACAAACGGATTTCTGCATGTTCGGAAAGTGCCACACAACTGAAAAAGTAGGAGGCCGAACTCCAGTCGGATTCAACCGTTTGTAGGCTACTATTTATACTAGGAGTCGCTGCTACTTCTATTTTATTTCCCTTAAAATGTGAAGCAATCCCGATCCGTTCCAACAGGGCCAATGTCATTTTTATATAAGGAACAGAAGTAATACTGCCTTCCAAAGTGAGGGTCAATCCTTTTTCCAAACGCGGGGCAATCAACAACAAGGCAGAAATGTATTGACTACTCACATCGGCGGGTAATGTCACTTGATTTTGAGTGATTTTTTTTCCTTTTATTCGTAAGGGCGGATAGCCTTCCTTTTTATCATATTGAATGTCGGCTCCTAAAAAGCGTAAAGCTTCCACCAATATTTTAATGGGTCGTTCTTGCATCCGTTTCGATCCTGTGAGCAGTACTTCACGTCCTTCTTCTACAGCAAAAAACGCGGTTAAAAACCGCATGGCCGTACCCGCATGATGAATATCAACCAACATATTATCACCCTGCAATGCTTGTTGCATGACTTGACTGTCGTCGGAGTTGGAACAATTTTCTAACGTCAATTGCGGATACAATGCCTGCAACAAAAGCAAGCGATTGGTTTCACTTTTAGAACCCGTTAGGGTTAGTGCTCCCTCACAATGCTGTGAAGGATGCGAGAGCGCTAGCTGCATATTTATGAATTTAGTTTTGGATTGTTTTTATGCCGTTGCTGGTCTCTTTTAGATTTGAGTTCCAACTTGGCGTCAAAAGCACTTTGTAAATCAATCCCAGTTTGATTGGCCAAACAGAGGACAACAAACACTACATCAGCCAATTCTTCGCCCAAATCTTTCTCCCGATCACTCTCCTTTTCGGATTGCTCGCCATAGCGACGGGCAATGATACGGGCAACTTCACCCACTTCCTCGGTCAATTGAGCCATATTGGTCAACGCATCGAAATAACGCACGCCGTGCGCTTTAATCCAATCGTCAACAGCCTGTTGCGCATTTTTTATATCCATGGGTCAAAAATATGTATAAATGTTGGCAAATCGAAAGGCTTACCCTTGATGCTTAAAACATTTTTTTAATTTCAGCCAAGGAATACACGATGGGACACAGCTCGTGCTCGGGTTCGTGATGCGAATTAAAATGAATGGCTTGCATCCCCAACGCCAATGCTCCTTGTATATCGGCTTCTACATTATCACCAATCATCACCGCCTTTCTGGCTTGGGTTTGGGTCTGCTCCAAGGCTGTTTCAAAAATCAAAGGATGAGGCTTCTTTTGACCTATTTTTTCGGCTGTAAAAACCTGATCGAAATAGACCTTTAAACCACTGTTTGAAATCTTTCGATGCTGCACCGATTCAAATCCGTTGGTGATGATATGCAAGCGATATTTCGTTTTTAAATCCCTTAACAATTCGTGAGTATGCTCAAAAAGATGTGTGAAAGTGGATAGATTTTCAATATATATTTCCGAAATGACTTTGATCAAAGCTGGGTCTTGAGGGGCTTCGATCTTTAGAAATGTCTTTTCCAAACGGGCATAACGCAATTCCTCCTGACTGATCTTGTTTTCGCGATATAGCTTCCAATAATACTGATTGATGGGGTTATAGTGTTTCAAAAATTGAGGAGTATCAATATTTGGTAGATGGAAGGAAAAGGCTTTTTCAAAAGTCAAAGCCGAATTTTTTTCAAAATCCCAAAGCGTATGGTCTAAATCAAAAAAAATATCTGTGGTGTCAGGATGTAATCTCATGCTTATTAATATAAGCCTCAAAGGCTTTATTCCAACTTTTTTCGCTTTTATTTTTTTTAAGGAGGGCATTGGTCATTGCAAAAATGTGTTGACAAGACGAAAGCGGCAGTGCTGTATATAGTTTTTCCAATTTGGAAAAGGCAGCGGCAGGAGTCATATTTTTAAGTACCCAAGCACTTGCTACCACTGGGTATATTCTAAGGGGAGATTGCAACTCATGGGACAAATCATAATGGTAATAGGGCGTTGCAGTGCCTGCACGATATCCCATCACAGTAGCATAACCCATGCTATAATCTTCCTCAATCTCCATCTCCGTCAGTGCGCTGTAAAGCTCCGAAACTGAAATAATCCCCTGACTCATCCGAACCGTTTTTATCTCCCGATGAATTTCTTTTTCTAAATATTTGAGCTCTTCGGGCAGCGCCTCAAAAAGCCTGTGTTGAGATTTTACAGATACCAAAGCACACACTTTAAAATAATCTGAAACCGATTTCATCAAATCGTGATAGGCATTGTTATAAATGGAAATGGTGGTTTCAAAAGGGGAACTTTTGGAAAATAAAAAAAAGAATGTTGGCTTCCATCCGTTTTGTAAGCAACGCTTTTTGATGAACTCAAACGTATTGTATGGATCGGAGCGCAATCGTAATAGAACACTTAATTGCTCATAAATTTTATAAAAATCAAAAGCAGCTAGTGCCCGCAAAAAGAGTCCCAAATTACTCAACAAAGAGTGATGCAAATATTGAAAGGGTAAGGCAATATCAAACAACAGGCTGCGCTTTACTTTTGGCGCATCCAAAGGGGGCAATTGAGGAAATGCTTGGATTAAATCTCCATAAAATTGTTTAACCCAACAATCAATCACGGGAAGCTCTAAAAAATGATTGATCCCCGCCAAACTTTGCGAAGGATCAAAATGACCTTCCTTGTTTTTTATATGGGGGAGTCCTTCCTCATAGCGGGTGATTAAATAGAAAGCAGCCGCAAAAAGATCGAAAGGGATTTTGGAGTGTGGAGAAGTTTTAAAAAAAATGGGGAGTCCCTCCCATTCATCCATCTCAATGAGCTGTTCCTGCACCCCTTGTTCAAACAAAAGATTGTGCGCAGCGACAAAAAAAGCATCCCCCAAGGGAGCTTGGGTGTAGGATATTTTGGGTCCCGAATGCGCCACAAAAACCTCAATTGTGGTGGTAAACTCAATGGGTAAATGGAGCATTCGAACAAAGAGCTGTTTAAAAATATATGTTAATCGCGGCGTGATTTTGTGCGTATAGACCAATAGCATTTAAAGGATGTTTTCGTCGGCAAAGCTAAAATAGCCTTTTTCAGACACAATCAAATGGTCTAAAATACGAATGTCCAAATTTGCAGCTGCGGTTTTAAATTTACGCGTTACATTTTTATCTTGCGCACTGGGAATGAGGGCTCCCGAAGGATGATTGTGAACCAAAACCATGGCTGTAGCCCCAAGCTCTAGCGCCTTTTTAAACGCCAAACGAATATCCACTGTAGTGGCTGAAATCCCACCTTTGCTCAAACAATACTTTTGAAGTAAGAGAGCCGCTTGATTGGCGTATAAAATCCAAAATTCTTCATGAGCCAAATCCACCAATTCATGCTGAATGGTTTGAAAAACTCGCTTACTACTATTCAATATAGGTTTTTCAGAGCGAGGAAATTGTTGGAGTCGTTTTCCCAAGGCTAGGGCAGCTTTTATTTTTAGGGCTTTGGCTTCTCCTATTCCCTCCAAAGCAGTCATCCGTTCCAAGGGCATTTTTGCCAATTGATGTAAATCGTTATCCACCTGCGACAACAATCGCTGCATCAAAGCTACTGCACTTTCTTTGCGACTCCCACTCCCCACCAAAACCGCCAAGAGTTCTGAAGTACTCAACACCTTTTCGCCCAAAAGCGCCAATTTTTCTCGAGGTCGATCCTCGGGATCCCAATCTTTGATGGTAAGTTTGTCGATTTTCTTTTCCACGGTTTTGAAATACGTACTACTAAAATCTCAAAAAAGCATCGAAAATCAAACCTTAATTAAAAAAAATAGCCTGTTAAATTTTAGTCTGGTGCAGTCGTTACACGATTTTTCAACAACTCCCAATCCAAACCACCAAAATTTCCAGAGCTCATCATCAAGAGAACTGTATTCGAATAATCCAAGTTATGCAAAGCCTCAAAAAGCAATGCACTCTTAGTAAAAACTTGAAGTTCAGGTTGTTGAAAAGCTTCTTGAATTCGCTCCGGTTCGATGGGGGTTCTGTTTTTGATTTTAAGTGCTTCGGGATCATAAAACACCAATGCAGTGTCGGCTGCTGCCAGGCTTTCGCAATAGGCATCGATAAAATTGGAATCCAAGCTGCTGTAGGTGTGGAGTTCCAAGACCGCTACCATTTTAAATTGCGCAAACTGTTGGCGAACGGCCTTCACCGTTGCCGTTACTTTGCTGGGAGCATGCGCAAAATCTTTGTACAAAAAACAGTTTTTCCCTTTTGCCATCAACTCCAAACGATTCGCAGCCCCCTTGAAACTGCTGATGGCCTCGTAAAAATCAGCCAAATCCACTCCCATAAGTTGACAAATCCATTGCGCGCCGGCTAAATTCATCAAATTGTGTGCTCCAAAAACCGCCAATGGCAACCAGCCTTCTGTCGTTTCTATTTGCGTTACGCCATTTTCGGTTTTGTAATGGGGTAATTGATATGGGATTTTCTTTATCGGATGTGTGCTGGCTTCCACCATTTTTTTCAGTACGGGATCGGCTTCATTATAGAGCAACACCCCGCCCTCTGAAATGGATTGGATAAAGGCTTCAAATTGCTCACAGTAATGGTCAAAAGTGGGGAAGACATTCACATGATCCCAAGCAATTCCGCTGATCAATGCAATTTGCGGATGATACCATAAAAACTTTGAACGCAAGTCGATGGGAGAGGACAAATATTCGTCTCCTTCCAACAACATAAAATCATTGTTTTCTGATATTTCTATCGTCTGCTGAACTCCGGGAATAGGAGCTCCCACCATAAAATCTACAGCCAGATCGTGATAGTGAAGAGCATGAAGTATCATGGCGGTTATGGTTGTTTTTCCATGGCTACCCGCGATGACCACTCGGGTTTTTTGGGCGGCAAAAGCTGCAATAAATTCGGGATAGGACTGTATGGAAATGCCCAACCCTTGCGCCGCCAAAAGTTCCGGATTGTCCTTTTTTGCATGCATTCCCAGGACAATTACATCGATCTCAGAGGTAATGGATTCTGGATACCACCCAAGCTTTTCCGGTAATAAACCCACCGCAGCCAATTTGGAACGCGAAGGTTCAAAAATAGCGTCATCACTTCCACTCACTTTGTGCCCGGCTTGGTGCATGGCCAATGCCAAACTGTGCATGGCACTACCACCTATCGCAATAAAATGAATCCTTTTCATAACGCTAATTTCTTTTTTAATTCTAAAATTTCAGAGAATTTAGGATCTATTTTTAAGGCTTGATCGATCCACTGTTGCATTTGTGCCCCATCTTTGTTGGTGTATGCAATTTGTACCAATCGGTAGATTACCCAACTTTTTGGTACCGTATCATTTTGACTGTAGGTAGATAAAAAATAGCGTAACAAGCAAGCCCCCAGGGTACTTTCTATTTGGAAAACGGCAGCAGCTCTACCTAAATTATAGGCTAAATTTCTTCGTGAAGCCATCAAATAGGCCTCCATTTGTGGGGTACATTCGCCTTCTTTTCCTTTTAAAATTTCAAATGCTTTTTGAAAATATCGTCTTGCTTCCTCCGGATGGTAGGTTTGTTCTTCGATATAGGCAAATGCCAATGCTCCTTCAACAGGGTCTCTTTTTTCAATTCGAGACGCATATTCTTTGGCTTTTTCCAAATCGCCTCCAATCAGTGCGGGCAATACGGTATATACATTTACTTGGGCACGTAGTCCTGGAATAAAATCCGGCAGCAGTTCCGCTGCTTTTTCAAAACCGACACGCATACTACTTACATAGGGCAATGAAAAGATTCGCGCCACTTCCAACGACCGAAACCCCGCTGCTCCGCCGAGACGAAAATAGCCCATTCCGCTGGGGGCTACCTCCACCAGTTGACGACTATAATCGTGGGCGGTTTCCCAATCTTTATAGAGAAAAGCTAATTTGGCAATACTGTCTAAAAGTTTGGAATGTTTGGAGGTATTGTATTGCGTTTTTAATGTGGACAGTGCCTTTTGATAGCCTGAGTCATTTGCAAAGTCGTACTTGGCAATGGGCGTGTCATCTTGTGCCAAACTCATCGAAAAGGTTCCTAAAAATAAAAGGAAAATAAGACCACTGGAATTAGGCATGTACGGGATTTAACGTTTTCCAAAGCGCATCTTTCAAGGTCATTAGATTTTGTTGTGCCACGCTGGAAATCATAAAATGGGGTTGGTCTCCAAAAATCTCTTTCATTTCCACGGCGTATTCCTTTTTTAAATCATCGTCCAATAAATCAGCTTTAGACAAGGCCACGATATATTGTTTGTCTAAAAGTTCGGGATTGTATTTGAGTAATTCACCTTGGAGAATTTCAAATTCTTCTTTCAGGTTTTTGGTGTCCGCCGGAATCAAATAAAGCAGAATGGAATTGCGTTCAATATGTCTTAAAAAATAATGCCCCAATCCTTTTCCTTCTGCAGCTCCTTCAATAATTCCGGGAATGTCTGCCATGACAAAAGATCGGTAGTCACGGTATTCCACAATTCCCAAATTGGGTTTCAATGTAGTGAACGGATAATCTGCTATTTTGGGTTTCGCCGCAGTGAGTGCTCCCAAAAGCGTTGATTTTCCGGCATTAGGAAAACCGACCAAGCCAACATCGGCCAAAACTTTCATTTCCAAAATGATATTAAAATCATCGCCTTTAATTCCGGGTTGTGCATAACGCGGCGTTTGTCGTGTTGACGATCTAAAATGCCAGTTCCCGAGTCCTCCCAATCCACCTTTGAGTAAAATTTGCTCTTGTTGGGCTTCCGTAATTTCAAAAAGCACTTCTTCTGTTTCTTGATTTTTTACAACTGTTCCCAAAGGCACATCGATATAAATGTCTTCCCCCTGTAGCCCGCTGCTTCGGTTTTTGCTTCCATCGCCTCCGTGGCCGGCAGAAAAATGACGCTTAAACTTAAAGGGATACAAAGTCCACAATTGTGTATTGGCACGGATAATAACATGTCCTCCTCTGCCGCCGTCGCCGCCATCGGGACCTCCTTTGGTAATGAATTTTTCGCGATGCAAGTGTACAGAACCTTTGCCCCCGTTACCGGAGCTTACAGTGAGTTTTACATAGTCAACAAAGTTTCCTTCAGTCATAAGTTATAAAAAATGATCAATAACAGCCGTGAGTCGATCGGTGATTTCTTCTATGGTTCCAATCCCGTCAATGGAATGAAACTTGTTTTGCGCCTCATAATAAGACCGCAGTGGAGCCGTTTTTAAATTGTATTCCTGAAAGCGATTTCTAATTTTTTCTTCATCCTGATCATCGGTTCTCCCACTGGTTTGTCCTCTTTGAAGCAAACGTTCTACCAAACGATCATCATCGGCTTCCAAGGCTATGGTGGCGGTAATGGGCATTTGTTTTTTTCCTAAAAATTCATCCAAAGCTTTGGCTTGATCGGTGGTTCGAGGAAAACCATCAAAAATAAAACCTTTGGCTTCGGGGTGTTTATCTACTTCAGCTTCCAACATATTAATGGTCACTGAATCGGGGACCAAATCTCCTTGATCTATAAACGATTGCGCCAATTTTCCCAAGTCTGTTCCATGTTGAATATTGAAACGGAACAAATCTCCAGTAGAGATGTGTAACAAATTGTATTTTTCTTTTAAAAAAGCAGCCTGAGTTCCTTTTCCAGCACCCGGTTTTCCAAATAGAACGAGGTTAATCATGCGTAATAATTTTTGACAAAGATACCTATTTTGACTGGGTTTTTTCGATTCCCAAAAACTTATGCCTATTTTTGTAAAAAGTATAAAATGGGATTCTTTTCAGGTGCAAAAACATTGGGTATTTTAGGCGGAGGACAATTGGGGAAAATGCTGCTCAGTGTTACTCGACAGTGGGACATCTCCACCAAAGTATTGGATCCCAGTGCCGAATCCCCCGGACGACTGGCTTGCAATGAATTTGTACAAGGCGATTTGATGGATTATGACACTGTTGTTGCCTTTGGAGATCAATTGGATGTGCTCACCATCGAAATTGAAAACGTCAATACTGCTGCCCTTGAAACCCTAGAAAAAAGAGGAGTTGCCGTTTATCCACAAGCAAAAGTTTTAAAAATCATTCAGAACAAATGTCTTCAAAAGGTTTTTTATAAAGAACAAAATATCCCTACAGCTCCTTTTGAAAACTTTGCTGATACGACAGCACTCAAAGATGCTGTGGGTCGTGCTCAAATTTCCTTTCCCTTTGTTTGGAAATCCGCTGCTATGGGATATGATGGCTACGGCGTCAAAGTAGTACGCTCCAATCAGGATTTGGAATCCTTATCAGAAGGTCCCTGTATGGCGGAGGAAATGGTGCCCATAAAAAAAGAATTGGGAGTAATTGTGTGTCGAAGACCGCAAGGAGAAATTGCCATCTATCCCCTAGTAGAAATGGAATTTCATCCCGAAGCCAATCAAGTGGAATACGTCATCAGTCCGGCACGGGTTTCGAAAAAAATTAGTGAACAAGCCACTGCCATTGCAAAAAAAGTATCTCAAGCCTATCAACACGTTGGGCTTTTGGCCGTCGAATTATTCCTTACCCAAACTGGAGAGCTATTGGTGAATGAAGTCGCCCCTCGACCTCACAACAGTGGACACTATTCTATAGAAGCGGCCTACACTTCCCAATTTGAACAACACATTCGCGCTTTGTTGGATTTACCATTGGGAAAAACGCAAAACAAAGCCGCTGCTGTAATGGTCAATTTGGTGGGGAAGGAAGGTTTTTCCGGCCCAGTTCACTACAACAACATGGATCAAATTTTAGGAATTGAAGGGGTAAATCCCCACATTTACGGGAAAAAAGAAACTCGACCCTTTCGCAAAATGGGGCATGTCACCATCATTAATGAGGATTTGCATCAAGCCCGAAAAATAGCAGGACAAGTAAAAGAAATGATAGAGGTAATTTCAAAATAAGAATATGGCACAGATAGGAATTATTATGGGAAGTCAATCCGACCTCCCGGTTATGGAAGAAGCAATACAGATTCTAAAAAGCTTTCAAATCGACTATGAGGTGGAGATCGTTTCGGCGCATCGAACCCCGGAAAAGATGATGGAATACGGTCAAAAAGCACACACAAGAGGGTTGAAAGTCATTATCGCAGGGGCCGGAGGTGCTGCCCATTTGCCCGGTATGATTGCCGCTCTTACACCACTTCCTGTGATTGGGGTGCCTGTTAAATCCAGTAACTCCATCGACGGTTGGGATTCCGTTCTCTCCATTCTCCAAATGCCCGGTGGGGTGCCCGTGGCCACCGTAGCACTCAACGGAGCCAAAAATGCTGGAATCTTGGCCGCACAAATTATCGGCACTGCAGATGCAGCTGTACGCGATCAAATCGTCGCCTACAAAGAGGAATTAAAATCCAAAGTCATTGAAAGTAACACCCAATTAAAAAACAAATCACTTTGAAAAACCCCTTATTCCAAAGCTTCTCAACCCCGCATCAATCCATCCCTTTTTCAAAAATAAAAACCGAACATTTTATTCCGGCACTCAAAGAAGCCATTGAAAAAGAATTGGCGGCCATCGATGAAATTGTAGCACAACCGGACCGTCCGACCTTCAGCAACACCCTAGACAAACTGGCAAATTGTGGCGATCTGGTAAGCAGAAACGCAGGGATATTGTTTAATTTAAACAGTGCAGAAACTTCTGAGGCGTTGCAAAAAGTGGCGCAAGAAGCTGCTCCCCTTCTATCTCAATTTCAAAATGATATCCGGTTAAATTTTAAACTTTTTGAACGGATTAAGACCGTCTATGAAACAACGGATCACAGCAACTTGTCGGCAGAGGAGCACATGTTGCTCGAAAAAGAATACAAAAGCTTTGTCCGAAATGGTGCGCTTTTGAACGACGCACAAAAAGAAACGCTACGTGCCTTAGATACCCAACTCGCCCAATTGAGTTTGACCTTTGGAGAACACGTTTTGGCTGATACACAAGCCTATGCACTCAACGTTTTGGATGCGGAAGATTTAAAAGGGCTTCCCGAAAATTTACTCGAATTGGCCAAGGCCACTGCCGAGCAGAAAGGACAAAAAGGTTGGACTTTTACCCTAGACTATCCCAGTTATGTTCCTTTTATGACCTATGCAGAAAATCGAGCGTTGCGAAAAACTTTAAGTGTCGCCTTTGGTAAGCGGGGCTTTCAAGACAACGAAAACAACAATACGAAATTGATTTTGGAAATTGTCCAATTGCGCAAAAAAAGAGCGGCGCTTTTGGGCTATCCTTCTCATGCTGCTTTTGTTTTGGAAGAACGTATGGCACAATCCGAAACCGAGGTGCGCACTTTCTTGGACACCCTTTTTGATAAGGCCTATCCGGCGGCTCAAAAAGAATGGCAAACGATGGAAAAATTTGCCGAAAAAGAGTTCAACCTCAGCCCACTGGAAAAATGGGATACCGCTTTTGTCGCCGAAAAGCTCAAACAAGCCCAACTTTCCTTAGATGAGCAATTGTTGAAACCCTATTTCCCTATGGACAAGGTGTTGGATGGACTGTTTAAAATTGTTCAAAAACTCTATGGTTTGGAGTTTGAAAAAAACGAGCAATTGGATGGCTACCATGAAGATGTAACTGTTTATGAGGTGAAGAAAAATGGCCTTTTTTACGCATTGTTATACACCGACTTTTTCCCACGTCCAGGAAAACGAAGCGGGGCTTGGATGACACAGTTTAAATCGCAAAAAGCGGCAGAACGTCCCCATATTTCCATCGTTTGTAATTTTTCAAGAGCCACCAAAACCCAACCTTCATTATTAACCTTTCAAGAGGTAACCACCCTTTTTCACGAATTTGGTCATGCGTTGCACGGTATGCTGGCAAACACTACTTACAGCGGATTGAGTGGCACCCATGTATATTGGGATTTTGTGGAATTGCCCAGTCAAATCATGGAAAACTGGTGCTATCAATCTGAAGCCTTGGCACTCTTTGCAAAGCATTACGAAACAGATGCCGCATTACCCAAAGAATTTATCGAAAAAATCAAAAAAATAGCTCATTTTCAACAAGGCCTTCAAACCCTTCGACAACTCGGTTTTGGCTATTTGGATCTTTCCTATCATGGAGAAGATTCCACTGCTATCAATGATGTTAAGGAACATGAAATGCGTCAGCTAGAAAAAGTACAATTCACTGCCGATACTCCTGAAAATTGTACTTCTACCGCCTTTTCCCATATTTTTCAGGGAGGTTATGCAGCGGGTTATTACAGCTATAAATGGGCGGAGGTATTGGATGCCGATGCCTTTGAACTGTTTTTAGAAAATGGGATTTTTGACAGTGCTACAGCCAAAGCTTTTGAAACCCACGTCCTTTCCAAAGGAGGAACGGAGCATCCGATGACTCTTTATAAAAGATTTAGAGGCAAGGAACCCGATCCCTCAGCACTTTTGAGACGTTCCGGCTTGGTTTGATTTTTTAATTTTTTTTTCTTAATTTTTGAATGAAAAACCCCAAAAATTATGTCAAATGCATCCTCGACTTAGCAAAAAAGTATTCCTGCTCTGTTTGTTCTCCCAATGGCTTTTGGGACAAGTCAGTTTTTTTGGGGACATCTATATTGCAGCCGGAAACGAAATGCATATTGCTTTTCCTACCACCTATTTATCCGGCGCCACCCTCACCACCGCTCGTGGTATTGAACCCGGTGTGGTTTCTTTCAAAGCAACAAGTCTATGGGAACAGACCAAAAAAAACTCTTTTGTCTCTGGTGTGGTGCGGGTTTATGATACCGGAGAATTTATTTTTCCGCTGGGTGAAGACGAGTTATTTAGCCCCATTGGTTTTACTATTACATCGAACCCCCAGCACATTGATGTTCGCTATTACCAACAACATCCTTTTGGCTACCCCATAGTGACGGAGGGTTATTTATCCCCACAATATCACTTTTGGGAATGGGAAAGCACAGGAAATGCCACGGCTCGAGCACAGGTCTATTGGAATGAAGCGCATCGGCTTGCCAGTCTTGCGCCTTTTGGCAATATTGATGCTCTTGAAATTGGAGTACTCGAAGGCAATCAATGGAAATTAATTCCCACCACACTGGAAATCAATTCTTTTGAAAACGATAATTCCATCAGTTTTAAAAGTGGCAGTGCTGTATCCCTTCCTATCATTAATTTATCCCAGACAAAAGGGATTACCTTTGTTTTGGGAAAACCCATCATCCCTTTGGAACGCAAGATTATCAGTGAAGTGATTACACCCAACAATGATGGCAAAAATGATCAATGGAAAATCAATGGAATTCTATTTACTGAAGCCTCCAAAATTCGGATTTTCAACCTCCGCCAACAGTTGGTTTTCGAAACCCAAGGGAAGTATACCAATGATTGGGAAGGCACCCACAATAACGGAGCACAACTTCCCAGTGGAAATTATTATTACACCCTCGACCTAGATGGAGCTCCTCCGTTGGAGTACAAAGGTTGGATTTATATTAAAAGAGAATAAGCCGATGAAACGATCCCCTCTATTTTTCTTTTTGTGCCTATTGGGAGGCTTGAGTAATTCTTTTTCTCAAAATGCCCCCGATATTTTTATCCTGCCAAAACAGTTGCAATGGGTGAATCCTTCCCAAGTGGGCTGGGAACAAAAATCGAGTGCAGGAATTCATCTGCACAGTCAATGGTTGGGAATCGACAATGCACCCAAACAATCCATGGTGTATTATGAAAACTATCAAGAAAAAAACAACCTTAGTTATGGCTTTGTTTTGCGAAATAATACCACTTTTGGAGAGAACAACACTGCGGTTTATCTTCAATTTTCCAAGCCCATCCAGCTTTCTCAGACGATGAAATTGATATTGGGAATTCAAGGAGGTGGAAATTTCTACGATCAAAATTTTAATTATTTCAACTCGGTGGATGGGGTGGTAGACGACCCTTTGTTGGAACCTCAAAATATTTTTGTTCCCAATATCGGTGTGGGTGGAATCCTCTCTTATAAATCTTTTTTCTTTTCCTCGGGTTTGCCACAACTCTTCAAAAAAAATATTTTTAGAAGGGACGATCCTATTTTTTTACCCAATCGGATCGCCCAATGGTATGGCCTAGAATGGCGTTCCAATCTGTCGCCACTTTGGGAGCATTTGTTTTCCCTGCAATTGCACAATTTGAGTGTTTCGAACTGGACACTTCAAGCCAAAGCGGGAATTCAACATCAACGCGGAGCCGGGTTTTTAGTGATCAACTCGGAAAAAGAAATAGCTTTCGGGCTGCTTTTTCATGAAAAAAGATTTTTAAGCGTGGGCTATAGTTTTCAATTTCCCTTAGTCAACGATACCGGTGTCCGTTTTAACAAACATCAAATTAATTTCCGATTTCGTTTTCGAGATCGACTCCCCTAAATAATTGTTTAACTGCAAAATCTCTATCATGAAAAACGACCTACTCAACAATTCCAGCAAGATAGTTTTGATGGTAATGCTGCTTCCGCTGACGCTTTTTTGCCAAATAAAAATGGGGGATCACCCACAAGAGATCAACCCCTACGCCATTTTTGAAATCGAAAGCTCAAAACAAGGAGTGCTGCTGCCCAGAATGTCAACCTCGGAACGAAATACTGCTTTTCAAAGTGAAATTCCGAATGGTTTATTGATTTTTAATACCGATGAAGATTGCTTACAATGGTATTCCGAAAAAAATTCCCTTTGGAATTGCATTACTTCCCAGTTCACTGTTGAAAACAATCAACTCCTTTGGGAGGATCAGGTGGTAATAAATTTCGATGATTATCTTGACAATACCGATGCACAACAACTCCAATTGGAAGGTACAATCTTACGTCTTGAATCCGGAGGAGCGGTGGATTTAAGTGTTTTGATCCCTGAAAACAGGGTGCAAAAATTAAGCTTAGAGGGAACGCTCTTGACCCTAGAAAATGGTGGGTCGGTTGACTTGGCACCCCTACTCGTCCCCTCCTCAAATCCCAAAATTGATCGATTCCAATTGGTGAGCAATACACTGGAAATATCCTTGGAAAACGACAATGTTCCTCCGCTTCAACTTTCCCTCAATCCTTTGCTAAAAGACGAACAAAAACTTTCTTTGTCAAGCAGCACTTTGTCTTTAGAACGGGGAGGAAGTATTGACTTGGCGCCCCTACTCGTCCCCTCCTCAAATCCCAAAATTGATCGATTCCAATTGGTGAGCAATACACTGGAAATATCCCTCGAAAATGACAATGTACCTCCCCTTCAACTTTCCCTCAATCCTTTGCTAAAAGACGAACAAAAACTTTCATTGTCAAGCAGCACGTTGTCTTTAGAACGAGGAGGAAATGTCGATTTATCCGGCTTTGCGATCGATCTTGATGAACAAAAACTGGCATTTTCTCAATTGAATTCAACCACAGTTCAGCTTTCGATAAGCAAGGGTAACAGCCTCGAATGGCGAAGTGATGGGTGGGTAGCGTTTTCTACTCCAAATTCAAATACGCTCTCCTTATCTTTGGCAAAAGATTTTAATTCACAAGGCGCTTTTAGTTCAACGGCCTCCATCACCTCCAATCAAAAAGAAGATTGGGGGAACAACCATTTTGTCTTTGGAAGTCCGCAATTGGACAATGACCCTTCAAGTTTGGAGGACAACAAACGTTTTTTCTTTAATAAAAAGAAAGCGGCTTTTAGAGCCGGTTTTGCACAAAGTGATCAATGGGATGATAAGAATGTGGGCACCTACTCCATGGCATTGGGGAGAAATACCGTTGCCTCAGGCTACCACGCTACGGCTTTTGGATTGAGCACCTTGTCCGATGGTTGGTACACCACTGCTATGGGTCAAGGCACCATCGCCGAAAGTCATTCCGAAACAGCCCTGGGTCGTTACAACACCCAAAACAACGCTTTGATCAGCAGTAGTGCATGGGAACCCAACGACCGCCTGGTCGTCATTGGCAATGGAACAGGAAGTAGCACTGCTAGTCGAAGTGATGCCTTAATTATGTATAAAAATGGCAATACAACTGTCAGTGGAGTCTGGTCTGGTCCCGGATTTGTTACCCTGTCCGATGTGCGTTTAAAGCAAAATATAGCACCGCTGGAGGTAGAAATCCATAAACTTATGCAGCTCAAAACTTATCAGTATCAGCTAATAAATCAGCCTGAAAAAGTCCTGCATTATGGATTGTTAGCAGATGAGGTTGCTCAAATTTTTCCAAACTTAGTTCATTCCTTAACTCCTGAAAATGAATTAAAAGGGTTGAACTATATGGAATTAATTCCAGTGTTGATTCAAATGGTGCAAAAGCAACAAGAACAAATTAATGTTTTAGAAAATAAAATAGCGCAGTGGCATGCCTCTTCCGTTAAACAATTTAGGAGGAATTACTGATTTAAAAAAACATGTAAACAAGCCCACCAAAAAATGGGCAATGCTTCCACTCCAAAACTGGCGAAATAAAAAGGTTGATCCGTCTCACTCACCCAAAGGACTATGAGTAAAACAAAAAATATAATCCATGATGAAAATAGAAATGCGAGATTTTGATCAAACCAAAATCCACAGAGGAGTGCACCAACAAAGATGATAAAACTTCCTAACCATTTGGTGTTTTCTATCCCTAATAATTGTGGCCAAGTCCCCAAATCTTTAGCATCGCTGTTGATATCTCTTATTTCAAAAGGAAGTGTTGCCACCATGACAAAACCCCATTGAATAAAACCCATTTGAAAAGCAGCTTTCCAGATAAAAGTTTCGTTGAGGGACAAGGGAACAAAAACCGTTAACAACACCCAACTCATGGCCACCCAAACGATTTTCAAGCCGTTTTGTTCTCTTAGGCTGTTGCGTAAAAAAGGGAGTCCCAAACTGTAAATAATGACCACTAAGCCCCCAATTGTAAGAAAAATAAGACTTTTCGGAGGCAACAGTAAGGTCAATCCTAAGGCTATAAAAGTAGCTATTAAAGTAAGGACGGAAGTGACAGGATGAGCTTTGAAAAAATGGCGTTTGGAGGGCTTCCACAACTCAAAAAATTTGATAAAATTATAGGCCGAAAGCGCGCTACAAAAAATAAATATTAACAATGTAGCAGAGTGTTCAAGACGGTAGGTCTCTACAGTGATAGCAGCGAGAGAAACCACCGCTAAAGCTACATGAATACTCGATTTTATATAAAAAGAAAAAAAGGTTTTTAACCAATACATCTGCCAAAAATATTTAATCTAATCGGGGAATTGATCAAATTATTAAAAAATAAATGCCTCCCCATTCGTACACCTATTTTATTCCATAACTATATGCTGTATTTTTGGTTTAAAATTTAAAAGGAAATGACAAATAATGCCTTTGTTGACCGCCATATTGGGCCAAACTCGGAAGAAATTAAAAAAATGCTCGCTACCATTGGAGCCGAGTCCATTGACCAATTGTTGGAGGAAACGATTCCCCACGCCATCCGTTTGAAAAATCCTTTGCGTTTGGATGCCGGAATTAGTGAATTTGAGTTTTCCAAAAGTCTTCAAAAGCTCTCCGAAAAAAATAAATTGTTCCAGTCATACATTGGCTTAGGCTATCACGCAGCGATTACCCCTGCGGTCATTCAAAGAAATATTTTGGAAAATCCAGGATGGTACACGGCCTATACCCCTTATCAAGCAGAAATTGCTCAGGGTCGTTTGGAAGCACTGTTCAATTTCCAAACCATGGTATGTGATTTAACAGGCATGGAATTGACCAACGCCTCTTTACTAGATGAAAGCACAGCCACTGCCGAAGCTATGGCCATGGTGTTTGCCGCGCAACCAAGAACTAAAAAACAGGCTGGAGCCCACCTTTTCTTTGTCGATGAAAACGTACTTCCACAAACCCTTTCCGTCCTTCAAACAAGAGCTACACCACTGGGGATTAAGATTGTATTGGGGGCGGTCACCGAAACCGCATTTGATGCGTCCTATTTTGGCGCTTTTATTCAATACCCTGGGAAAACAGGAGCTATTCCGGATTTAGAAAATTTTATTCGAACTGCTCAAAATCATGAAATTGCTACTGTTGTTGCCGCTGACATTATGAGTTTAGTGGTTTTAGAAGCTCCTGGGAAATACGGTGCCGACGTAGTGGTCGGTACTACACAACGCTTTGGAATTCCATTGGGTTATGGGGGGCCTCATGCCGCCTTTTTTGCAACCAAAGAAAAATACAAAAGAAATGTTCCCGGAAGAATCATTGGTCAAACCCGAGATTTGGATGAAAATCCTGCCTTGAGAATGGCACTTCAAACACGAGAACAACACATAAAGAGAGATCGCGCTACCTCAAATATATGTACCGCTCAAGTTTTGTTGGCAGTAATGGCCGGCATGTATGCTGTATATCACGGTGCCGAAGGACTTCGCCAAATTGCGCAAAGTATTCATCAAAAAGCAAGAAGACTGAATGCGGCATTACAACAGTTGGGTGTTGAACAGATCAACAAATTTTATTTTGACACCCTGCATATCAAAACAGATGCGGTTGCGCTAAAAAAATTGGCGGAAACCAAAGCAATTAATTTTTATTATCCCGACCAAAACACCGCTTGTATTGCTCTAAATGAGACTACTGGTGAAGAAGAACTACAACAGCTCATTCAACTTTTTGAGGAATTTACACACAAAGAATGTACTCATACTTCTCTAGTCTATGAAATGCAAATTCCTAAAAATCAGAAAAGAAATTCTCCTTTTTTGACCCACAGCATATTTAATTCCTATCGTTCAGAGACAGCCTTGATGCGTTATATCAAATCCTTAGAAAGAAAAGATTTGTCTTTAAATCACTCTATGATTTCTTTGGGTTCTTGTACCATGAAGCTGAATGCAGCAGCAGAAATGCTCCCCCTCAGTTCACCCCGATGGAGCTCTATCCATCCGTTTGTTCCTATTGATCAAGCGGCGGGTTACCAAGAAATGTTGCAAAGCCTGAGCGAATCCCTCAATGAAATTACGGGTTTTGCAGCCACCTCACTACAACCGAATTCGGGGGCGCAAGGCGAATATTCCGGTTTGATGGTGATTCGTGCTTATCACGAATCCCGAAATCAAAGCCATCGAAACATTTGTTTGATTCCGGCTTCTGCCCATGGCACCAATCCCGCTTCTGCAGTGATGGCCGGCATGCAAGTGGTGGTCACGGCCACCGATAAACACGGCAATATTGACTGGGACGACATTCACCAAAAAGCGCAAGAACACCAAGATCATTTGGCTGCCTTGATGATTACCTACCCCAGTACCCATGGAGTATTTGAATCTAAAATCCAAAAAATTACGCAGCTGATCCACGATTGCGGAGGACAAGTCTATATGGATGGTGCCAATATGAACGCACAAGTGGGACTGACCAGCCCGGCGGTTATTGGTGCCGACGTTTGCCACTTAAATCTTCATAAAACATTTGCCATTCCCCACGGTGGCGGTGGACCGGGCGTAGGACCGATCTGTGTTGCCGCGCATTTGGCTCCTTTCCTTCCGGGTAATCCAATTATTGAAACCGGAGGTTCTGAATCCATCACTGCCATTTCCGGAGCACCTTTTGGATCGGCGTTGGTGTGTTTAATTTCTTATGGATACATCAAAATGTTGGGAGCAACCGGGTTGCGTCGCGCTACTGAAATTGCCATTTTAAATGCCAATTATATTCAAAAACGCCTTTCCGGAGCCTATGACATTTTGTATAAAGGCGAACAAGGTAGAGCCGCCCACGAATTAATCATTGATTGCAGACCTTTTAAAATGTATCAAATCGAAGCGGTGGATATCGCCAAGCGTTTGATGGATTATGGTTTTCATGCCCCCACAGTTTCCTTTCCGGTGGCTGGTACTTTGATGATTGAACCCACCGAGAGTGAAAATTTAGCTGAAATAGATCGTTTTTGTGATGCAATGATTTCTATTCGAATGGAAATTGCCTCTGAAAATGAAGCCGACCATTTAATGCTCAAAAATGCGCCCCACACGATGGAGATGATTACCGCCAATCAATGGGATTTTCCATATACCCGTCAAAAAGCGGCTTTTCCCCTTCCATTTGTAAAAGAAAATAAATTTTGGCCCTGTGTCCGAAGAGTGGATGAAGCCTATGGGGATCGTAATTTAATTTGTAGTTGCGCACCCATTCAAAGTTATGTAAACACTTGATTTACTGTTTTTTAAATCCTATAAAAGAGTGGTGTTGTACCGCCTCCCTCCTTTTGACCGTCGTAGCACTTTTTCAGCTTGTTTTATAAGGGTAAAACCTTTGAATACTTTTGATCTGAGATTATGAATATAAAAATCACAGGCACAGGAAGTGTCATCCCGGAACATGCCGAGTTGAACGAAAGTTTTTCAAAGCACAAATTTTATGATGCAGAGGGTGTAGCCATTCCCCATGACAACGCTGTAATTATAGAAAAGTTCAAAGCCATTACCGGTATTGAACAAAGAAGGTATATCACTGCAGACCAGACGGCATCGGATATTGCCACTGAAGCTGCAAAAATTGCCATTGCCGATGCACAGCTTGATCAAGAAACATTGGATTATATTATCCTAGCGCATAATGTTGGGGATATTGCTCTGAACTCGCATCAGGTGAATACGCTACCGAGCATGGCCACCAAAGTGAAAGCCGGGTTGGGGATAAAAAATCCCTCCTGTGTTGCCTACGACATTTTATTCGGATGCCCGGGTTGGGTAGAGGGTGTCATCCAAGCCAAAGCGTTTATTGCAGCGGGTATGGCCAAAAAATGTCTGGTCATTGGTGCAGACACTCTGTCCCGAGTATTGGATCAAACAGATCGGGATTCCATGATTTATGCTGACGGTGCAGGAGCAACTGTTATTGAAGCCTCTGAAGAAACAGGAGGCATTTTAGCTCACAAAACCGCCACCTTCACTGCCGATGGTGAAGCTGAGTTTATTTTCTACGGTAAATCTAACTTTTCGGACAAAGACACCAAATACATTAAAATGTTTGGTAGAAAGGTTTACGAATTTGCGTTAAACCAGGTCCCCATTGCAATAAAGGATTGCCTTGATGCCTCGGGAGCTTCTATTGAAGATGTCAAAAAAATATTTATCCACCAGGCCAATCTTAAAATGGATGAAGCCATCATCAAACGCTTTTACCGTTTGTATGGCATGAAGATGGATGCTGCTGTACTCCCTATGAACATCCACGAGTTTGGCAACAGCTCGGTGGCAACTGTCCCTACGCTGTATGATTTGGTTCGTAAAACCAACTACGGAGGGCATAAGGTTCAAGCTGGAGATTTAGTCATTTTTGCTTCGGTGGGTGCAGGTATGAACATCAACGCGATCTGCTACCGCATTTGAGTTTGCTTTTGGGTTTATTTCCATCCGTTCACCCAACGAAAAGGGATAAAATCCCTACCTTTGAACCACGATGAAAGTGCTGGAACATATTGGTAATTATTTTTTAATGCTGCAGAAAATTTTTGGCAAGTTCACCAAATGGTCTGTATTAAAAAAGCTTATTTTCAGAGAAATTGACGTCCTGATTTTGGGTTCGTTGGGAATTGTTTCCTTCATTTCATTTTTTGTTGGAGGTGTGGTCTCCATTCAAACCGCCCTAAATATGGAAAATCCATTTCTTCCCAGAAATTTGATCGGATTTGCCACCCGTCAGTCTGTAATTTTAGAATTTGCCCCCACCTTTATTTCGGTCATTATTGCCGGAAAAGTTGGGTCTTTCATCACTTCCAGCCTTGGAACCATGCGAGTCACCGAACAAATTGATGCGTTAGAAGTTATGGGAATCAATACCTATAATTATTTGATTTTTCCAAAAATCGTCGCCCTATCTCTTTACCCTTTGGTGATTTGTATCTCCATGTTTTTAGGGGTATTTGGGGGATATATCGCTTGTGTTTATGGAGGTTTTTCCACCAGTGCCGATTTTATTGAAGGCATTCAACTCGATTTCCGCCCCTTTCATGTCACTTATGCATTCATCAAAACTGCATTCTTTTCCTTTATTTTGGCTACCATTCCCGCCTATCACGGTTATTTTATGAAAGGTGGTGCTTTGGAGGTAGGAAAAGCCAGTACGACCTCTTTTGTTTGGACCACAGTCGTTATCATCATTTTTAATTATCTGATCACTCAACTCTTACTGGCCAAATGATCGAAGTAGAAAACGTTGTAAAATCTTTTGACGGTACTGCAGTATTGAAGGGTATTTCAGCACAGTTTGAAAAAGGAAAAACCAACTTGATTATTGGGCAAAGTGGTTCGGGGAAAACCGTTTTTCTAAAATGTCTTTTGGGCTTGTTGACCATAGATAGCGGAAGCATTAAATTTGAAAACAAAAAATTAAAGGACCGCACCGTTGAGGAGCGTTCCATCTTGCGTCAAGAATTGGGTATGGTCTTCCAGGGGAGTGCTCTTTTTGATTCCATGACCGTCCAAGAAAACATTATGTTTCCCATGCAGATGTTTACCAACCGAAGTTTGGAAGAAATGGAAGAACGCAGCAATCAAGTGATCAAAAGGGTCAACTTGATCAATGCAAACAACAAAATGCCAAGTGAAATTTCCGGAGGCATGAAAAAAAGAGTTGCTATTGCGCGTGCCATCGTTATGAATCCCAAGTATCTTTTTTGCGATGAACCCAATTCCGGGTTAGACCCCAGAACGGCCATATTGATTGATAATTTGATACAAGAAATCACAAAAGAATACGACATCACTACGGTCATCAACACCCACGACATGAATTCTGTGATGGAAATTGGAGAGAAAATTATTTTCTTGGAAAATGGCAAAAAAGCTTGGGAAGGCAATCAGAAAGAAATTTTTAAAACAGACAACAAGGCGGTTACCAACTTTGTATATTCTTCTGAATTGTTTAAAAAAGTAAAAAAACAGTACATCCTCGAAATAGACGAAGAGGAGAACATTGAAAAGTAAGGCTATTAATTGCTGATTAAAATTTAACCTAAGAAGTTAAATGCTCCACCTCTGCATGAGGACTGAACAAATAAGTCCTCCCCGAATGAATTTCTTTGCAGAGAATACGTTTCACTTTTTTTTCACCCCGAATAAAAACTCTGCCATTCTGCATCTTAAAATGATCCCCTTTCTTTAAATCAATAACCGCAATGCGGTGAGAAGGTGGATCAAATTTTTTTAATTCGTAGACCAAAGCAGCGTCTGTTCCCGAGCTGGCTTTTGGATTTTTTAAATGCTGCGCCAAAACCCTTAATAAAGTTTCTGGAAAAATGACGGGCTGTAAAAGCGGGAACATCAATTCCCTAAAATGATATTTCCATTCCGCTCCATGAGGTTTCGGTGGTGTTCGATAGGTTTTATGAACCACAAAATGCGCCAGTTCGTGGACAAGTGTGATTAAAAAACGATAGGGGTTGGGGGACGTATTTACAGTGATATGACAACTGCCGTTGGGAAACACCCTAAAGTCACCGTGTTTGGTTTGCCGAACTGCTTTGATCTTTATTTCAATTTTATGTTGCTCGAGATACGCTTTTATTTGCGGGTGAGCAGCTTCAGGAATATGAGTAAAAAGCAGCTTGGACAAGATCGTATTTTTAGGGAGTCATTGAGGATACGCCGAGTACTTTTCCATTGAAATAACGATTTCCTTCCAAGGCAAATTGTAAAACATAAGCTCCCATTTCTTCCGCCGTTAGCGGAGCTTCATAGCCCGGAAAGGCAGCTGCCAACATTTCTGTTTGTACAGCCCCCAAAGCTAAAGCATTAAATGAAGGTCCCGTCTCTTTGTACTCCTCGGCCAATAATTCGGTTAAAATATTCACCGCTGCCTTGCTGCTGCTGTAGGCAGACAAACCGGCAAACTTGGCGCTCCCTTCTTTGCCACCCATACTACTAATACTGACCACATGTCCCTCCTTGGGAATAAGGGGCAATAGACTTCGGGTGAGTGCTGCCAAACCAAATACATTCACTTGGTAGACGGCTTCAAAAGTAGCCCGATCGGTTTGGGAAAATGGGAGATTTGCCAACAGCCCGGCATTATTGATCAAAACATCAATTTGAACGCCTTGATGTTCAAGTTCTTTAGCAAAACTTTCGATGTCCTCATCCTTGGTGATGTCCAAAGACTGCGCAATCACACCCGTATTTTCGAGTGATTTTACATTTCGCGATAAGGCATAAACACGATGCCCTTGCGCTGATGCAGCCATGCAAATTTCATAACCAATACCTCTACCCGCTCCTGTTACGACAATATTTTTTTTCATTTTATAATCCATATTCGTGAGCATGGTTTTTTATCGAAAAAAAGCACGCCATTTAATATAAAAAAAGACCTGAAAAGGGTCTTGATTTTTTTTAGGCAAGCACCAAGGTTAGCGGGTTTTCCACATAATTCCTTAGTGTTAGAAGAAACTGTGCTCCGGTTGCTCCATCAATAACACGGTGATCGCATGCCAAAGTCAATTTCATTGTATTACCCACCACAATTTCACCTTCTTTAACCACAGGTTTTTGCTCAATGGCCCCTACCGAAAGTATGGCGCCATTGGGTTGGTTGATAATGGAGGTAAATTCCTGTATCCCAAACATTCCCAAATTAGAAATGGTAAAGGTACTTCCATCCATTTCATCGGGTTTTAATTTTTTATCTCTTGCGCGTACAGCAAAATCCTTGACGGCAACGCCCAACTGGGGTAATGATTGTTCGTCAGCGAATTTTACTACGGGAACCACAAGGCCATCTTCCACGGCTACCGCCACCCCAACATGTACATGATGATACTGAGTGATCTGATGATCTTCCCATTTGGCGTTGACCTGCGGATGTTGTTTTAATGCCAAAGCTGCTGCTTTTACCACAATGTCATTGAACGATATTTTAGTGTCGGGCAGACTGTTGTATTGTTGACGGAATGCAATGGCATTGTCCATATTAAATTCCACTCCAAGATAGTAATGCGGTGCAGCAAATTTGGAAGAAGACAAGCGTTTGGCAATCGTCTTGCGCATTTGGCTATTGGCAATAACGGTGACCGATTCTTCCCCTCTTGGGGTAAAGGATTGCATCCCACTGCCTGCAGATGGAACAAAATTATCCACATCGCGTTTTACAATGCGACCGTGATCACCACTTCCTTTGATTTGGTTGAGGTTTATTCCCTTTTCCAAGGCCAATTTTTTTGCCAAGGGAGACACTTTTAGGCGTCCATTATTTTGAATCGCAGCAACCACTGGTGCCGGATTACTTGCTTTAGGAGCTTCCACCACCGGTACAGCTTCGGGCGCAGCCTCTGTTTTTGGAGCTTCTTTTTGTTGAGGTTTTGGTGTCGATAGTGCTGCCAGTGCAGCTTTTACTGCTGCAAGGTCGGTACCTGCTTTTCCGATTACTGCTAAAACATTATCCACAGGAGCCGATTCGCCCTCTGCAATACCAATATGCAAGAGCGTTCCCTGATAAAAAGACTCAAATTCCATGGTGGCTTTATCGGTTTCGATTTCGGCAAGAATATCCCCTTCTTTGACAACATCCCCCTCCTTTTTTAACCAACGTGCCACAGTTCCTTCCTCCATGGTATCGCTCAATCGTGGCATGGTGACTACTTCTACCCCTTCTGGCATGGCAACCACTGCTGCTACGGGGGCAGCTGCTTCCGTCGTTTCCTCAGCTATTGCAGGAGCAGCTTCGTTTGTTTCACTGCTGGGCGCACCTCCTTGAATCAAGGCGGAAACGTCTTCTCCAGACGCACCGATGATGGCCAACAAAGTATCTACTGGCGCTGTTCCTCCCTCGTTTATTCCAATATGCAATAGAACACCTTCATTGAAAGATTCAAATTCCATGGTGGCTTTATCGGTTTCAATTTCAGCAAGAATATCCCCTTCTTTCACACTGTCACCCACTTTTTTATACCATTTTGCAACGGTTCCTTCTTCCATGGTGTCGCTCAAACGCGGCATGTTGATCACTTCTGCCATTTTACTATAATTTATGTTTTATAAAAGGATAGTCCTTTTGTTCATACACAGCATCATACATGACACTTTTCTCTGGGTAAGGAGATTCCTCTGCAAATTTTTCACATTCCAAAACCCTTTCTTTGATGGACTTATCGATGGCTTCCAATTCAGCTTCAGTTGCGTATTTCTTTTCGAGGATAATATCTTTCACCTGCGTGATGGGGTCAATTTTCTTGTATTCTTCCACCTCTGCCTTGGTTCTGTAATGTTGCGCATCCGACATGGAATGTCCGCGATAGCGATAGGTTTTCATCTCAATAAAAGAAGGCCCGCCGCCGGAACGCGCCAATTGAATGGCTTTGTCCATGGTTTTTGCAACAGCTTCGGGATTCATCCCGTCGCAAGGTTCGCAAGGCATTTCATAGCCCAAACCGAGTTTCCAAATTTCGCTGTGAGAGGCGGTTCTTGCCACCGAAGTTCCCATGGCATAGCCGTTATTTTCGACAACAAAAACAACCGGAAGCTTCCAAAGCATTGCTAGGTTTAAGGTTTCGTGAAGCGATCCTTGACGAACAGCACCATCCCCCATAAAACATAAGGTAACATTATCTCTTTCAAAATATTTATCTCCAAAAGCCATTCCCGCACCCAATGGGATTTGCCCACCTACAATTCCATGTCCTCCGTGAAACTTGTGTTCCTTGGAAAAAATATGCATTGATCCTCCGAGTCCTTGAGAAGTCCCCGTGGCTTTGCCATACAATTCCGCCATAATCCGTTTGGGATCTACTCCCATTCCGATGGGCTGAACATGATTTCTATAAGCAGTGATCATTCTGTCTTTACCCAACTCCATGGCATGAAGTGATCCGGCCAAGACGGCTTCTTGCCCATTGTAAAGATGCAGAAATCCACGAACTTTTTGTTGGATGTAAACAGCTGCTAATTTGTCTTCGAACTTACGCCAGAACAGCATGTTTTCATACCAGTCTAAATAAGTTTTCTTAGTGATTTTCTTCATCAAATTCTATTATACGGTTTCGTAAATTATAGCCCACAAAATTACTCAATTCTGTGTTATGGGTAAAATATAAATGGTATTTATTCTAATAATACGCGTGGAATGTACCTCTTAATTGGAGATATCGTTCGATACAGCAGGAGATGCGCTATTCAAATTGAAGGTCAAAGAAAAACGGATGGTGTTTTCCAAAGGGTTTCGAACATTGGAAGCGGAAAATAAATAGGAGACATCAATATCTATAAAATTTAAATTAAATCCGGCACCCATAGTGAAGTAGCGTCTGGATCCTTTTTCTTGATTTTCGTTAAAAAACCCTGTTCGCACAGCAAAAGCATCAAAATAGCGATATTCAAAACCCAATGCCCAAGTAATTTCTTTTAACTCTTCACTCAATCCATCGGGAGCGTCTGAAAAAGATGTTAAAATACCATCCAAAAATGTGATGTCCGGTTGTTGATAGCCTAAAAACATTCCCTGATCGTCATAGGCAGCAACAGGTGTAGGAACTAAGAGTTTGTTAAATTCCGTGTAAAAACCGAGCACATTGTCATCGTCTATGAAAAGATCGACTCCGGAACCTATTTTAAGATTGGTAGGGATAAAGTTTTTTCTCCCATTAATATCATAATTCAAACGCGGACCAATGTTAGAAATATTGATTCCGCTTCTGAAAATGGCCTCTTTGTTTCCCCAGTCAAATTGATCGCTTTGGTAAAAGCCGGCAATGTCAACTCCAAGTGAATTGGCAGAAGAGGCATCGCGGTCGGTAGATATTTTTAAATCCGAACGAATATATCGCCCTCCCACCGCCATAGAAAATTTTTGACTAAGCTTTAGTGCATAAGAAACATCTAAGGTGAGTTCATTGGGACGCTCTGATCCTTGATCGACGATGGAACCTCCAATCAATTCATTAAATTCGATATCGCCTAAACTAAAATACTTCAAACTTGCTGCCCACGAACTCCGATCACTGGTTTTTGAATAATAGGTTAAATTTCCCAAAAAGATATCATTCACCAATTTACTCAAATAAGGAGTATAGCTCACTCCCACTCCACTTTCGCGTTCGGCAAAAACATATTTGGCAGGATTCCACTGCTGAGAATAGGCGTCTGGTGAGGTTGCCACCCCAAGCTCTCCCATTCCAGCGGCACGGGCGTCGGGGGTAATCATTAAAAAAGGAACTCCTGTAGAGATTACTCTATTGGACGATTGGGCAAAGATTGAAAAACCCATTAGCCCTATTAAATAAAAGAATAAAATCGACTTTTTCAAAATCTTAATCTATGTCTATTAACAACGAAAAAAAAAAGAAAATAGTATGCTTCTTGAGAAAAAAGTCTTTTTTTTTATGGGATTTGTTTTCTTCAACAATAATTCCAAAACTAGAGCGTTTAGGAGTAAGTGTGAGAAATATAATGATAACTATTTCCGCTAGAAAAATGATTATTTGTATATTGCAATACTTATCGTAATTGATAAATTAACTATATGAACACAAGTGTTATAGGTAAATACATCGGACTCTTTTTAGTCACTGCCCTAGTTGCAAGTTGTGGTAGAAACAATGTATCAAGAGGAACGGGATGGGATATTAACAATAAAAAAGGAGGATTTCAGTACAATACTGATTTCGATGATCAAGAAACGGGTCCCGGTCTTGTTTTTATTGAAGGAGGAACATTCACCAAAGGTCAAGTACAAGATGATGTCATGCATGATTGGAACAACACACCCAACCAACAGCATGTAATGTCGTTTTATATTGATGAAACTGAGGTTACCAATTTGATGTATTTGGAATTTTTGAATTGGTTGGAAACCGTATTCCCCAAAAATGAAGAACGCTACCGTCTTATTTATGAGGGTGCCTTACCCGATACTTTAGTCTGGAGATCGCAATTGGGATATGTTGAGGAACTGACCACCAATTACTTACGCCACCCCGCCTATGCAGAGTATCCTGTGGTGGGTGTAAACTGGTTACAAGCCGTACAATATGCCGAATGGAGAACCGATCGTGTGAACGAAGCTCTTTTGGAGCGCGAAGCCTTCATCCAAAAAGATGTTCGCTATACAGAAATTGAAGCCAATAGCACATTTACTACCGCCGCTTATCTAAAGCGTCCTGAAACCTCATATGGAGGAAAAATTGACAGCCTTTTAGGAAAAAAAGGGCAAGTAAAAAGAGATACCGCCACTGTAAATGTTTATGCAGGGGTAGAAAAAGGAGTTTTATTACCTTCTTATAGACTTCCTACAGAAACCGAATGGGAATATGCAGCCCTCGCTTTGGTTGGGGATCGAGAATACAATTCCTATCGCGGTAAGAAAAAATATCCATGGTCTGGGGAATATACCCGCTCCAGCGATCGCCGTACAGAAGGAGATCAGTTATCGAATTTTAAATTAGGTAAAGGAGATTATGGCGGAATCGCAGGTTGGTCCGATGATGGTGCAGATATTACCATCCAAGTAAAATCATATCCTCCCAATGATTTTGGAGTATATGATATGGCAGGAAATGTTGCCGAATGGGTGTCTGATGTTTATCGTCCTATTGTTGATGATGAAGCTGGAGATTTCAACTACTATCGCGGTAATGTCTATCTTAAAAATGTCATTGGAGAAGACGGAAAAGCGCAAGTGATTTCTCCTGACCAGTTAGTGTTTGACACACTTCCTAATGGAAAAGTTTTATTGAAAAGATTACCTGGCCAATTAGATGCTGAAGCTGTTAATGAAGAAGAAACTTTTTTACGACAAAATTTCTCTGAAAGCGACAATCGAAATTACCGTGATGGGGATATCGAATCTTCAAAAAGATACAGCAATGGAAGACAGGATGCAACAGCAGAGAACCCAGATGCCAAACCTGAAACCAGTTTGATGTACGATGCACCCCTCACGCCTAGAATCGTCACCAATGAAGACGGTGAAAAAGAATACAACTACGACAAATCTTCCACACGTACTACCTTGATTACCGATGAAGTACGGGTATATAAAGGAGGTTCTTGGAAAGACCGTGCCTACTGGTTAGACCCTGCACAACGGCGTTTTCTACCTCAGTATATCGCTACCGATTATATTGGTTTTAGATGTGCCATGTCACGCTTGGGCTCGAAAAGTAAAGTCAAAAAAACCGCACGACACAAACGAAAAAGTTAAACGTTTTAATCAAGGCATCTTTTCTAAGATGCTTTTTTTTTAGATGGAAATAGCAAAACTCCACTCCCTATTTTTAAACTCCCAAGGAGTTTGTACAGACACCCGAAATATTCATAAAGAAAGCATCTATTTTGCTTTAAAGGGAGCTCGTTTTAATGGAAATGATTTTGCGCTGCAAGCCCTTGAGCAAGGTGCTTCTTTTGCTGTTGTAGAGGATTTCACTTTGGAACATCCCCAATTGATACAAGTGAAGGACGTCTTGAAAACACTGCAAGAATTGGCCGCCTATCATCGAAGATCATTGGGAATTCCGATCGTTGCCATCACGGGAAGTAACGGAAAAACAACCACTAAGGAGCTGATCAAAACCGTATTAGAAAAAAAATATCAATTAATAGCCACGGAAGGCAACTTCAACAATCACATAGGCGTTCCGTTGACGCTACTTCGAATGCATGCAAAGACGGAACTGGGAATCGTGGAAATGGGCGCCAATCATCCCGGGGAAATTGCTGACCTATGTGAAATTGCACAACCTAATTGGGGGTATATCACCAACTTTGGTAAAGCGCATTTAGAAGGTTTTGGAAGTTTAGAAGGAGTGATTGAAGCCAAATCCGAACTGTATCGTTATTTGATTCACCATCAAGGAAAAATCGTGGTGAATGCAGAAGACGAAATACAGCTAAAGAAAACAAAAGAAGCCCAAACCTTTCGTTTTGGAAAGCAAAAGGATGTCGATTTACAATGGGTGGATCGCTCTGAAGGACTATCCATTTGTTTCGTATGCAACGGAGTCGCCTATCACAGTCCGTTGTATGGATTATACAATATTCATAACATTCTTGCAGCCATAGCGTTGGGTCATATTTTTGAAGTCCCTTTGGCTGCTATACAAACGGCTGTTGCGAGTTATGTCCCTTCCAACAACCGCTCGCAAGTTTTGCAAAAAGAGGATGTTACGCTTATTTTGGATGCCTATAACGCCAATCCCAGCAGTATGCAACATGCCATTGCCTCATTCGCTCAGAAAGCCAGTTCGAAAAGTATTATTCTCTTGGGTGCCATGTTGGAACTGGGCCAACATGAAGAAAAAGAACATAAAAATTTGGTAGAAAAATGCCTAAAACGCAATCTGGGTCGGTTGATTTTGGTGGGAAGTGGTTTTGAAAAAACGGCTCGTGATACCCCACTAATCGAATATTATCCAAACACAGAAACGCTCCTCAAGGAATTTATCCCCCCTTTGGAAAAACCAGATTATATTTTAATAAAAGGTTCCCGCCGATGGGCATTGGAACGCGCCATTACTTTATTCGGATTTGAAGTTTAATTTTATTGAATTCCAGCACCTTTAATAATTTCATCAACCACTTCGGGATTGAGCAGTGTTGAAGTATCGCCCATATTGGAAATGTCTTTACTGGCCACTTTTCGAAGTATGCGACGCATTATTTTTCCGGAACGTGTCTTGGGCAAACCGGAAACAATTTGTACTTGATCGGGTTTGGCGATAGGACCTATAATATCGCGAACTGTATCTTTAATTCCTGCAATTAAGGCGGCATCGGTTAACCCTTTGCTATCACATATTGCAAAAGCATAAATTCCCTGACCTTTAATGTCATGGGGGTACCCGACTACTGCGGATTCAATCACATTGGGGTGTTCGTTAATTGCATTTTCTACCTCTGCCGTTCCCATACGATGCCCCGAAACATTGATGACATCATCCACACGTCCTAAGATTCGCAAATAGCCGTCGTGATCTCGTTTTACTCCATCGCCGGTAAAATACATCCCGGGGTAGGTAGAAAAATAAGTATTTTTACAGCGTTCGTGATCCCCATAGGTCGTCCGTATCATACCCGGCCAAGGAAAACGAATACACAAATTTCCTTCAACATTATTACCTTTTAATTCTACACCCTCCGCATCTACAATAACCGGTTGAATTCCTGGAAGTGGTAAAGAAGCATGTGCCGGTTTATTGGGCGTTATTCCCGCCAAAGGAGAAATCATGATTCCCCCAGTTTCCGTTTGCCACCAAGTGTCCACCAAAGGACATCTTCCTTTTCCAATATGATGGTGATACCAGTGCCAAGCTTCCTCGTTGATGGGCTCCCCCACAGATCCAATCACTTTTATGGAGTCTAAAGAATGTCCTTCTAAAGGTTCCAAGCCACAGGCTTGAAGTGCGCGAATCGCGGTCGGTGCCGTATAGAATTGATTGACTTTATATTTGTCAATAATGTCCCAAAATCTTCCTGCATCCGGATAGGTAGGTACCCCCTCAAACATCAGGGTGGTGGCTCCCGCCAAAAGCGGTCCGTAAACAATATAGGAATGTCCCGTAATCCATCCGACATCGGCTGTACACCAATACACATCGTCGGATTCGTATTGGAAAACATTACGGAACGTATAATAAGTATAGAGCATATACCCGGCAGTGGTATGGACCACCCCTTTGGGTTTTCCAGTAGAACCCGAAGTATAGAGGATGAACAACAAATCTTCGGCATCCATGCTTTCTGGAGTATTTTCCGAAGGAACTCCAGCAATAGCATCATGCCACCAAACATCTCTCCCCGCTTCCATCGTTACGGCTTGCCCCGTCCGTTGATAAACGATCACTTTTGATATTGTGGTCGTATGTTTTAAAGCCTCGTCTACAACTTCTTTGACGGGAATTTTTTTAGCTCCTCTGAAATTTCCGTCGGAGGTCAAGACCATCTTGGCAGAACAATCGTTGATCCGATCCGCCAGTGCTGTGGCAGAAAAACCTGCAAAAACAACCGAATGCACCGCACCAATTCGAGCGCAAGCCAACATGGCAATGGCAGCTTCGGGCACCATGGGCATATAGATAATCACCCGATCTCCCTTTTCCACCCCCTGTTCCAACATCGCATTGGCAAATTGTCCAGTACGTTCAAAAAGTTCTTTGTAGCTTATTTTACGGGAGTCCTCTTGAGGATCGTTAGGTTCCCAAAGGATGGCTATTTTATTTTCATCAGCAAAGCGTTGCTTTTCAAATATATTTTCTGTTAGGTTAAGCTTTGCGTTTTTAAACCAAGTAATATTGGGGCCTTCGAAATCCCAATCCAAAACAGTGTCCCACGGTTTTTGCCAATGAAATTGCTTTGCTATTTTTTCCCAAAATTGTTCCGGGTCGGCAATACTTTCTTCATAACGTTTAAAATAGTCCGAAAGGGAATCGATACGGTCACTCATTTTTTTTTTAATTTGAGGTTAATATTTAATGTTGTTCCACCGGAGTTGTTGCTCCTCTGGGGGTTCTGATGGATTCGATCATCGCTACCACAGGTTCTGGAGTGGGCGGAGTGAATCGAGAAACCACCAAAGCGGTTATAAAATTAAAAATCATTCCTAAAGTTCCAATTCCTTCGGGGGAAATTCCAAACCAAAACCCTTCTTTGGTTCCTGCCCCACCCAACTGCGGTGTAAAATATAAAATGTAAGCAATGGTGAAAACGATACCTACCACCATGCCCGAAATCGCCCCTTCACGGTTGGTGCGCTTGTCAAAGATGCCTAAAATGATGGCTGGAAAAAAGGAAGAGGCCGCCAATCCAAAGGCCAGTGCCACTACTTGCGCCACAAAGCCCGGCGGATTCAGTCCGGCTAGTCCGGCAGCGAGTACAGCCACCGCAATAGAGATTCTTGCAGCTTTAAGCTCGCCTTTTTCGCTGATGTTGGGGCGTAAATAATTTTTTAATAAATCGTGAGAAATGGAGGTAGAAATCACCAATAGCAAGCCGGCAGCAGTGGAAAGCGCAGCGGCCAAACCTCCGGCCACAACCAAACCAATCACCCAGGGGGGAAGATCTGCAATTTCTGGATTGGCCAATACGATGATATCACGATCTATGGTCAATTCGTTTCGTTCCGGTGCTGCAACATACTGTATTACCCCGTCTTGATTTTTATCCTCAAATGACAATAAACCTGTATTCTCCCAATTCTTAAACCATTGAGGAACATCGGCGTAAGTGGCATTGGAAAGCGTATTGATGATGTTGGTTCGGGCAAAAACCGCAACTGCGGGAGCAGTGGTATACAGGATTGCGATGAATAACAAAGCCCAGCCCGCGGAAACTCTTGCGTCTTTGACTTTTGGAACCGTAAAAAAACGAACAATGACATGGGGCAAGCCTGCGGTTCCAAACATCAAGGCCGCCGTGATAAAAAACATATTGGTCAAATTGTCTGAATTTATGCTCGTGTAGGTATCAAAACCCAAATCCACCGACAACTGATTGAGTTTTTCAATGATATAAACTCCTTCCGAAGTTTTACTCCCCAACCCTAATTGTGGAACGGGATTTCCTGTCATTTGAAGAGAGATAAAAATCGCAGGAACCGTAAAGGCAAAAATCAATACACAAAACTGCGCTACCTGAGTATAGGTGATTCCTTTCATTCCCCCCAACACAGCATAAAAAAAGACGATTCCGATACCGATGAAAACTCCCGTTTCAAAAGGAACATCTAAAAAACGTGCAAAGGCAACGCCCACTCCTTTCATTTGTCCGACCACATAGGTAAACGACACAAAAAGCGCGCAGATGAGCGCCACCAAACGTGCATTTTTTGAATAATAACGTTCGCCTATAAAATCGGGAACGGTAAACTTTCCAAACTTTCGTAAATAGGGTGCCAACAGCAGTGCCAACAACACATAACCTCCTGTCCAGCCCATCAGGTATTGCGCTCCGGAAAAACCCATGAAAGCAATAAGTCCCGCCATGGACAAAAACGAAGCTGCGGACATCCAGTCCGCTGCGGTGGCCATACCGTTTAAGATGGGGTGCACTCCCCCTCCGGCGACATAAAATTCTTTCGTGGAACTGGCTCGAGAAACAATAGCGATGATGATGTATAATAAAAAAGTTGCGCCTACAATTGCATAGGTCCAAAGTTGCGTGCTCATAAATATATTGTCTTGAATTTAAACTTCATCTACATCAAATTTTTTGTCCAGTTTGTTCATTAGATAGACGTAAATGAAAATTATAATGACAAAAACGTAAATAGATCCTTGTTGTGCAAACCAAAACCCCAGCGGAAATCCTGCGATATAAAACGCATTAAGCGATTCAGCGAAAACGATTCCACAGAGAAACGAGACCAAAAACCAAATACTCAACAGTAGGCTTAAATAGCGAAGATTTGTTTTCCAATAGGCTTTTTTATCAGTAGCCATTTTTAAAAGTTTTTTTAAATGTACTAATTCTCCTAAAGAAATTAGACCTCCTAGGGGTCAAAAACAACATTTTAAACTTTCTTGAAGCGCTGTATTTTTGTCGAAAATTGATTTATCCAATGCTACAGTACGGGTGTGATACAAATAGC
>Ga0181602_10000142_pt1 | contig 61566 bp, 54 predicted proteins | sample 041ome_14_FD_148640 | JGI IMG/M metagenome (GOLD analysis project Ga0181602, IMG submission 148640) | Coastal salt marsh microbial communities from the Groves Creek Marsh, Skidaway Island, Georgia - 041408US metaG (spades assembly) | ecosystem: Environmental > Aquatic > Marine > Intertidal zone...
TGTGACGGCATCGCCCTTGAAGCACTCGCACTGATCGGTCGTTACCTGCCGATCGCGGTTGCGGAGCCAGCTAACCTGACTGCTCGCGGTGGTATGCAGGTGGGGGCCTGTCTGGCTGGGGTCGCCTTCTTGAAGGGTTTGGGTCTGGTGCATTCGATCAGCCATATGGTGGGCGCGGAGTTCGACACACATCACGGTTTGACCAATGCGATCGCCTTACCTGCGGTCCTGCGGTTTAACGCCCCAGACATCGCTGAAAAGGTCCCCGCGATGTCGCGGGCGCTGGGTCTTGATGGTACCGATTTTGAGACTTTCTATCAGGCCATTTGCGGATTGCTCGACAGACTTGCTATTCCAAAATCGCTCTCAGAGATCGGCGTGCCGGTAGATGCCGCGAGGCGCCTCGCCGAGAAAGCCCATCTGGATGCGGCCACAGGCACTAATCCACGACCCGCCGACGTCGAGTCGATCGAGCGACTCATTATAGAAGCGACGACCTCGGGCCGTTAAGGCATGTTCGAGCCGGGAGCGCTGTGTGAAAGGCCAAAAACGGCTTGGGAGTCGATGGCGGGATGAATAGCTTTCAACTCGGGATTATCGTCAGTCTGCTCTGTTATTTGGCGATTGGCTGGTACGCGGGGCGACGGGTCAAACACCTTGAGGATTTTTTTGTTGCGGGCCGCAACGCGCCCACCATCCTGATTTTGGGCACCCTTGTGGCCAGTTTTATGAGCACCAACGCGTTCATGGGCGAGGCAGGCATGTCCTATATGGGGCATGCGCCACTGGTCATCATCATGACCTGCTTCAATTGTGTGGGCTATATCGTCGGCGCGGTGTTCTTCGGGCGCTATCTGAGACGAAGCAGAGCGTTGACGGTGCCGGCTTTTTTCAGGGCCCGGTTCGATAGCCGCCGCATCCAGTCTCTGGCCGGTGTGTCGATTGTTGTCGGGCTAACCGCCTATTTGCTGGCGGTGACGTGGGGGATGGCGCTGATCATCACCGAAGTCACGGGATTCGATGAGACAGTTGCGATACTGATGGTTTGGACGAGTTATACCCTCTTTACACTGTACTCCGGGTCCCGTGGCGTGATCCTGACGGACACCGCGATGTTCCTGTTATTTTCGGGAATCATTGTGGTCGCGTCATTTTTCATCGTTAATGCGGCGGGAGGCTGGTTCCACGCTATTGAGTCATTGGCGACCTATGCAGAGAAGCCTGACCTCATTGCCTGGCATGGCCGGGTTGGTCCCGAGGTGTACTGGAAGACGCCGCTCGATGGCTTGTTTTGGGCCATCATTCTGGGAGTCGCGTGGGGAATCGTGGTCGCAGTGAGCCCATGGCAAAGCAGTCGTTATTTGATGGCCAGTAACGAGCATGTGGTGATTCGCTCTGCCTGCGGCGCGCTGATCGCGATGTTGTTGCTCTACCTGGTGACCAATTTTGCGGCCACTACGGTCAATCTGATTAACCCCAGCATTGAGCCACCCGAGAGCACCATGATTTGGGTCGCCATGAGTCTGTTACCTACTGCATTGGGCGCCATCCTAATTTGCGGTGTGCTGGCAGCGGGCTTGTCATCTGCCTCGACCTTCCTGTCCCTGATCGGGTTCAGTGTGAGTCACGATATTTTGGCGAATACGGGCGGTGGCCCTGATCAGTCCTTCGCCCGCCAGCCCGATCTGCGGGCCGCTCGCCTGGCCATGCTGATGGTGGGCGGTTCGGTGATTGCGCTGGCGTTGCTGCTACCCCGCAACATCTATTGGTTAACGCATTTCGCCGGCCCGCTCTTTGCCTCGTCCTGGGGTGTGGTGGCTTTTATGAGCATTTGGAGCCAACGCATGACCGAATCGGGCGCTTTTTGGGGGATGGTGGCGGGTTTCGTGGTCAATGTCGGCATGAATGCGATGTCATTGGCGGGACTGGTGACATGGCCGGTGCTGGCGGACCCGATTCTGATCGGCGTCATCAGCAGTTACGTTGTGATACGTTGGGTATCGACCAGGGGCCAAGTGACGCAAAATGAGGTTGATTACCGGATACTGCTTCATCATATGCCTGCCTCTGAACGTGAGCCCCAGGCCGTGAGACAAACACTGGTGTGGGCTAAGGTGATGGTTGTGGCGGGTGTGGTTATCGCCGCGTCCCTCGCGTTCTTCTACGCACTGCCTTATCAGGCGGCGGTGCAAACCTCAGTTACAGCATCGGCGGGAGCGCTCAAGTGAGCGGTGAGATGATATTAGCCATTGCTTACGGGGTTGTGCTGACTGCTTCCGGGCTGTGGATCTGGCGGCGGGTGCTGAAAGACTACGGGACTGAGGGGGACGAGTAGCGGCCAGAGCTCAGCCAGTGATCAGGCTTTCAATAGCCGATGCAATGTCTAGCAATTCGGTGTCACGTCCGCTATTAGCCATGAACTGAATGCCAGCCGCCAACTCGGGCTTGCGGGAGGGCAAGGGCAGGCAGATGGTGGGTAAGCCACCCAGGGACGCGGGAAGACTGACCTCCAACCATCGATGATAAGTATCCATCAGCGTCCCCTTAATTTGCGATGGAGGCCCGTCCTCTGCGGCAAAGGGATAAACCTGGCATGCGGGTAGGGCGAGTAGGTCGTAGCGATCAAATAGTGTGGTGAGCGACGCCTGCCACTCCCGACGCGTTTGCTGGGCGGCCCTGATAGCACCCTGATTCAGTTCAGCGCCCTGCGTGATCTCCCATTGCCAGTTGGCGCCCATTTGATCACGTTGCTTGGGGTCGTCATAGATCGCTTTGTCTGCAGACAGCGCGAGTTGTCGTAGCGTGACCCAGCATGTCCACAGCGTTGTGAGATCAGCGGGCGGTTCACACTCGGCGATACGACAGCCAGCTGCATCGAGGTGGTTCAGGTATTGTTCGCAGGCAGTGACGAGACCCGGGTCCGTCGGCCAATGCCCGCGGGCATCGCCCAGCCAGCCGATCGTCAGCCCCGACAGGGCATCTCTGCCGTTGTCTTGCGGCCGTTTACCTCGTTGGCCGGTTAGCGTCGAGAAAAGCGCGGCCGTATCCGCGACGTTTCTACCCATCGCTCCGATACTGAGCAGCTTGAGGTTCATGGGATCTAACTCGGGGGCGACCGGCACGATGCCGGGTGTGGGTCTAAACCCGACAAGTCCCTGAAAGGCGGCGGGTGTTCTCAGAGAGCCCATCATGTCGCTACCATCGGCGATCGGTAACATATGGCTGGCTAGAGCACTGGCTGCGCCACCGCTACTGCCTCCTGCGCTCAGCACCGGATGGCTCCCGCTGCGGGTCAGCCCAAACAGCGCATTGTCGGTATGACCGCCCAAACCCCACTCGGGCACATTGGTCTTGCCAATAATGAGGGCGCCGGCGCCTCGGATCCGCGCTACATGCGGGGCGTCGGCTACGGGGGCAAAGTCTTTGAACAGCGGAGAACCGTAGGTGGTGGCAAATCCCGCGGCATGAGAGAGATCTTTGATGGCGAAGGGTATGCCATGCAACCAACCGCGGTACTGGCCATCATTCAGGGCCTGATCAGCCTCAGCGGCGAGCGAGAGGCATTGTTCATGAGGCAACTGGTTCACTATGGCGTTCAAAGAAGGGTTGAGTTGATCGATTTGCTGGAGCACAACGGTCATCAATTCCACGCATGAAATGTCTCGATCGCGGATGGCTCGAGACAAAGCGCGGGCGGGGAGGGCGGTCAACGCTGACATCAACACACCATATCAGCACTGGCGCCTACTGAGTATGCTCTGTGCAAGAGTGAGCGATGCGGCTAGAGTAGTCGTATGAACATCAGAGAGCCAAACGTATGAACGATATTCTGACCTTTGAAGATGAAGCGCAGGCCTATGAGGAGATCGCCGCGATGGGGTTTCACGCTATGGCCATTGACTTTCCGCCCGAAGAAAACGAGCTGCATTGGCACGACTTTGATTCGGTGGTTTATGTGACGGCCGGTGAGGTCACGCTCTCGCTAGAGAACGGCGAATCTGCAATCTGTCAGCGTGGCGCAAAAATTGTTGCCAGTGCCGGCGTTGCCCACCGCGAAAAAACGTCGGGATATAGCGCCATTATCGGCTTTTCAGTCGCGCCCGAGGCGCTGACGCAGCCGGTGAACAAGCCATTGCCAGTATCACTCTAGCCCGCCGCCCACCGGATGGCGTTTTCCAGTAAGCGCCGATACTCAATAGAGGCGTATGTTTCCGGCCCGTCTCCCGGTTGCAAATAAACAATGCGGCTCTGTTCGTGTTCTTTGGTCCATCCGATGAGAGATGACCCTGCGGGGTGGGGCCAATTGTCATTGCAGAACATGTTTCCTGTGACGGCATGATGTGCTGAATAAAAATGCTCGCGATCAAAAGCATAGTCACTCCTCAGGAGTGGGTGAACGTCCTCCTCGAACACCTCATAGAGATACAGCTCATCTGTTAGCGAGAAGCGTGTATCGACGCCTTCGGTGATAGGGTGCGCCGTATCTGCGACTCTGATGTTATGGGTGATGTCGTGTCGATAACCTGAGTCCAACACCGCCTCGCCGCGGCACTCGGCGGGCGCGTAGAAAAAGCGGCCGCCGATAACCTCTCCATACTCAGGCCAAAGAGGCCAGCCGGCGATGGCATGGTGGAGAAATACCATGCCTTTGCCTGCAGACAGCAACTCGTTGAAGCCGGCTTTGAGGTTTTCCGAGGGCGGGATAAAGCCCGGGGGCTGTGTGCTGAAGTCGATGCCCGGCATGTCATAGAAGACTAAGACGTCCCAGGGCTTGGCGGCTTTGGGGTTTAAAAAGGCTTGCGATGCGGGCTGTTCTATAAAGGTATGGCGAATGCCCTCGAGGGATTCAAACACCGCGGCGAAGGGATCCCGCTCATAGGGGTGGCCTTTGACGGAAATCAGAATGTTGAGGGGACTGTGATGATCAATTATGCCCACGTCTTCGACTCTCAATTAGCACACGGTTCGAATGTATCGGCTGACCTGCTCGCCGCCAGCGACTAGTTTGCGGCAAGGTCGGCGATCGCCCTGTGGTAATGCTGTACGGCGGGCTCATTCCTGCCGATCAGGAAGCTGTCATTGGCGCCGGAGCGCAGTGCGCCCTGCACGGTTGCCACCAAGGCGTAGTCTTCATCCCTGACGGCCTGCAGCGTCATTTGGCTGAACGTCTCAACCGCCGCCTGCTCATCCTCTGTTGTCGGAATCTCTGCGCTCAGAATGAGCTGCCGTGTGAGGGTGGTGGTACTGGTTTCGCCGGGATAGATGAAGCCAACCAGACACTGCCCACCCAAAATGGCGGAGATCGACAGGTTGGGGAACACCGAGTGCACCACGCGGATATGAGATTCAGGTTGCGCCCATGATTCAGGCGGAACACCATTGAGTTCCTCTATGTTTTTTCTTGCGAAGGCCATGCGCTGATGAGCGCCCCAGGTATCATGAACTAACAGGTTGCCCACGGTATGCGGCCCCACGGTCTTACCGTGCACGCTGTTGTGATGGTAGACCTCTAGGTAGCCATCCATAGTGGCTTTCCAACCTGCGCCCGGTAAATAGCGCGTCTCATACAGATGCCAGTTCAACAGGTCCTGATCGTCAAGCTTACCCGCAAAGGCGCCCAGCCAGTCGTCAATGTTGAAGGATTTTGCGGGTTTCAGACAGGCAAATATGACACCAGCACGCTCCTCACACCACAGTCGTGTCAGCCCCATGGTATCGCGATCCACCCTGCCAAAGCTTTCTTCACCATAAACGCCGACGAGCGCGCCGCGGTTACTGTAGGTCCAGGCGTGGTAAGGGCAAGTAAAGCGGGACTGATGTCCTTTTTCGGCGGTGCAGACCTTGGCGCCTCGGTGTCGGCACACGTTGATAAAGCAGTGAGCCTTGCCGTCCGTGTCGCGGGTGATCAGTAGCGGCACATTCATTATGGTTTGCGTTTGAAAGTCGCCGGTCTCGGGTATTTCCAAAGATAAGGCGATAGCGATAGGCGATTCGAGAAACACGGCCTGTCGCTCTTTTTGAAAGCGCACCTCATCGGTGTAAGCCGTGAGCGGAATGCGCATTTGTGAGGGGGCCTGGTCTGTTGTGCCCCCATTGAAATGATTCAGTGCGCGTGTGGCGAGTTCCAGCGCGTCAGACATGATTTAACTTCTTTTACGAAGGGCCGGAACGCCACTGTATCAGAATCGGTATGTAGCACTCGCTGTGAACAGCCTCGGGTGGCCATGCGTACCTCTGATGATTTCGGCAGGTTCGGTACCGATTAAACCGCCAAAACCAAAATTGGCGAAGGGCCTCTTCTTACACTGGCGCGAATGCGCTAGGTTAGAGAGTAAACAACAAAGGAGAGCATACCGTGAGCGAAGGATCTCTGGCCTTTAACCCCGAGTTTGACCCCGATGGCGCAGAGGGAGGCGTCGATACCAATCGGCTACCCTGGTTGCCTCTCGATGGCGTCGCCGGGTTTTCACTAAAGCCACTGCGCGCCAGTATGGAAAGCGGGATGTTTAGCTTGATTGTGCGACTCGAGCAGGGCGCCGACCTCAAGCGTCTGTTATCCCTATCGGGGATGGATCTGCTCGTGCTATCGGGCGCTTTGGACTATAGCGATGACGCCGGCACAAGTCGCCTGGAGCCCGGGATATGGGGTTACCTCTCGGCCAATACTTGTATGGAGCGGCTCTCAGCAGTCGAGGCGTCGGAGCTGTTAATCAATTGCTATGGGGCGCTCGCCTTGTTGACGCCAGAGAGTCAGGTGCGGCGCTTGGTAACGAGTGCGGACATTCGCCAAATGGCGTTGAAAGCGGGCATCAATATGGTGCCGAATACCTTGGCTGAGTGCATGGTCGAGCGGGCGCCGTATTCAGGTGAGGGGGTGCCGTTAGCTATTGCAGGGAAAAATTCGGGGCATTTGGTGGCGAGTGTGCTCACCGCGGCGCCGGACACTTTTCAGCATCCCTACTTTATCGACTGCCGCGCGGTGCCCTGGGTGGTCAATCCGGATTTGCCCGATATCGGCCTTAAAGTGCTCCGCGTGAGTCAGGAGACCGGCTACATCTCGCTAATGGTTCGCCACAACGGTGTGGCTGCGCCCCATAATCACATCGGAGGTTCGGATTTTCTCGTCCTCGAAGGCGCGCTCGGTGTCCGCGCCGGCCCGCCCGAGGGCTATGGACCCGGGACCTGGTTCTACGAGCCCTCGGGCGCGCGCCACGACGCGACGCAGCGGATCTCGGAGGACGACTTGATATACACCGCCAATGTCTACGGCCCACTTACATTTGACACCGGTCCCGGCACGCCTATTGTCGCTGTGGTCAGTTGGATGGATTACGTAGCGCTTGCGGAGGCGGGCGGCATTCAACTGGTGCCCAATACCTTTACCAATGACAGCAGCTTGTTGGCGTGGGCGCCCATCGGCGAATCTGCGGCCTGACCGTTGGGATGTCTAAATAGTCGCTTACTATCACTGAAAAGGTCTACTTCACGCAGACGCCAGTGTTGCTCCATCGCCCTGATGTGTTGGTTTCGCAAGGGCTCTGAAGGAGCGGGATTTCTTACCTCGCACAGTGAGCGGCTCAACTCCGTCTGGACGCGAGACTCCGCTGTGTTGTGTGCTGACGCAAGTGAGCCCTTGGTATCCTAGTGCGCGTTGTCGAATGCTTTGGGGTAGCGTCCCAGCAGCAGTATCAGGACGACTGAAACCAGAAACAGCCCCGACGCAATAGCGTAGCCAATATCATAGCTGCCGGTCGCGTCATACACTGAGGCAAAGATCATGGGCGCCGTGCCGGAGCACACGGCGAGCGTCGCGTACAGAATCGAGTAGATTTTGGCGTAATGCGCCAACCCGAAATATCGCGCCGCGAGGAACGCCATCAGGTCCAGTTCCGCGCCCGCGGCAAATCCGATCAAGAAGGCGGCGAGCGCTGCGACTTCTAGGCTTTGCTGGCCGTGAAGCAGCGTGGCCCCCACTGCGGGTATGGCGAGGCAGAAAGCGGCGACGCCTGGCGCCCAAAAACGGTCCACCAGATAACCGACTACGACGCGACCAATAATGATTGAAATACCAAAGACGCTTTGCACCGAGGCCGCTTGCTCGCGACTGAGCCCGTCATCGGTCAGTGAGGGCAGCAAATTGGGGCCGATTCCCGAAAACCCTTGGTACGCAAACAGGATCGAGAGCAATAACACCCAGAAGCGATAGCCTCTGACCGCCTCGCCCAGCGTCAGACCCGTTTGAAGAGCGCTGGCCGCCTCGTTATCAGCAGAATCTTCAGCTTCAGTGTGCGCCTCCAGTGGTTTGAACAGAAGGTATAGTGTGGGCCACGCCAGTAAGATCGGCACCAACGCTAAACCCATGTAGGCGCCCCGCCATCCGTAGTTATCAGTGAGCCAAACGGTGTAGTGCGGGGCAATCGAGGCGCATATGCCTGTGCCCGTGAGGGCAAGCCCTAGCGCCAGCCCCCGGCGCTTGAAGAAACTGGTCGCAATGGCGCGCGTCCAGGTGACGGGGATGGTACCGGCGCCCAAGAGCGCCATCATCCCGTAGGCCAGAAAGAGCATCCACAGCTCCCCTTGTAATTGGGAGGCAGTGAACAATCCCAGAGATAAACCGAGCATTGAGGGGAGGGCGACGCGCCGGGGGCCGTACTTGTCGTTTAACCAGCCGATGAGCGGAGAGGTCAGTGCGCCGAGGCCGGAGCTAAACAGGATCGCCGCTTGAAACTGCGCGCGACTCCAGCCGAACTCTTCCGTGACGGGGGCGACCAGCGCGCCGATCGAGTAATAGGGCAGCACAAACGAGCTGCTGATGATGCCGATGCAGGTCGCCATGATGAGCGGCCAGCGCTGGGCTAATTCTTGCTCGGAAGTCGCCATGTTATGCGCCCACCCGGAGCAGCCTTTTCGCATTATTCGCCATAATATCGGCGAGCGAGTCATCAATATCACGGGTCATTGCGTGCTCGTCCCAGCCCGAAAAATTGGTGCCCAGCAGCAGCTTTTCGGTCCCCATGATCTCGATCACCCAATTCAGCACTCTGGGGTCATGAACGTGAGTATCGAACCACAATTTCTTTAGCGACTCCTCGAACGCCCCCTCGTAGCGCAAATGCTCGGGTACCCAGGGGCGTTTAGTGCACGCGCGATTAAAGCGTCCCACCAGTGACGTCATGGTGCCCCCCGCATGACTGAGGCAGATATCGATTTTGGGATGACGGTGCAGCACGCCGCCGTAGATGAGCGTCGCCACCGCGATCGACTCCTGCGCGGCAAAACCTGTGAGCAAGTCGAGGTCGAATTGTTTGAGATTCGGATCCCCTGCGGGGCCATCGATCCCCGCAGGGGCCGGATGCATCATGAGTGGCACGTTGAGCGCGACCACCTTTTCATAAAAAGCATCCAAGCTCGGGTCATTTAGCGGCTTACCAATGTCGGTGCCGATGTAAGCACCCAACAGATCGAGTTCGGTCACCGCGCGCTCCAGCTCGTCGCAGGCGGCAGAAATATCTTGCATGGGCAGGGCGGCAAAGCCGGCGAGTCGGGTTGGAAAATCGTTGATCATCGCCGCCAGCGCATTGTTGTGTTCTCGGCAGAATGAGATCGCATCCGCCGGTGCAATGTGATGGAAGTAGGTTAGGGGGTTGGGTGAAACCACCTGAAAATCGATGCCAGCGGCATCCATATTACGGATGCGAATCTCCGCTTCCATAAAGGGACTACCTTCATACCGCACGCCATCAAGTCGGTAATTGCCAACCCGGAACCACGGCTGACCCGACGTGGTGTAACCGATTTCGGGTCCGTGTCCACCGGCAGTGCCCATCGAGCCCGCCAGCACAGCGTGCGCATGAATATCGATGGATCTTGCGGCTGCCAGCGCGCTGCTATGGCTCATGAGAATCCTTACTCGATTCTTGAATTAAGGGGTATGCGTCGTCCGAATCATTCTTCCGGCGCGATCACCAGAGGCATGCCGTCAAGATGGGGTCCGATGTCAAGTTGACAGCTGAGTCTAGAGCGCTCCGGGTCGTAGTGTTCCGCGTATTGCAAAAGCATCAGTTCAGCTTGATCTCTGTCAGGGAGCTTACTCATCCAGGCAGGGTCAACCAGGATGTGGCAGGTGGCGCAGGAAGTGCACCCACCGCAGATAGCCTCGACACCGATGTCCTCGTCGTAGAGCATCTGCATCAGGGTCTGGTGCCCGGTGCCTTGTGCCACGATCCGCTCTTCGCCCTCGCGCGTGGTGACCTTTACGCTGATGCCGTCGCTCATGAGTTGCTCTCTCCTTTATTGTTAATTGCTGGGTCGCCAGTAACCCCCAGACCTAGCCCGCCGTCTATATCGATCATTGCCCCGGTGACCCATTCGGCACACACCAAATAGGCCATGGCCTCGGCGATTTCCTCGGCGGTCCCAATGCGGCCCAGAGCGTGTAAGTCTGACATCCCTTCGAGTCGTTGTAATGCGGTAGTGTCGTCCATTAAGCCGGCCCGCTGATTGATCTCGCTGAAGACCGCGCCCGGGAGCAAGCAGTTTACGCGGATCTTTTGCGCGCCGAGTTCTGCCGCCAACACGCGCGTGAGACCTTGCACGGCGGCCTTGGTAGTGGCATAGGCCGAAGCGCCCGGAAACGCCCGTCGAGTATGGATCGAGCCGACAAATATCACCGCGCCTTCGGTGGTAGCCAGATGCGGGGTACAGAGTCCGGTGAGCAGCATGGCTGAAATGACGTTGCTGTTGAAAATGTCCTGCAAGGCAGCTTCCTCGAGCTCGGTAATCATGCCCCGATACATATTACCGGCGTTATTGATTAAGGCGTCGAGTTTGCCGCCGTGCTCAAGTGCTGCGGCGACCAGCTTTTGTCGGTCTGCGGCCACGGTGATATCGGCGGCGACACCGCGGCAACCGGGACCCAATTCCCGCGCAGCGGATTCAATTTTTTCGGGCCGGCGCCCGCAGATCGTGACCCGGGCGCCCCGCTCGATACAGTAGCGCGCTGTGCCGAGGCCGATACCCGAGCCCCCGCCGGTAATGAGAAGGGACATACCCTCAAGCGATCTCATTCAGTTGTCTCAATAGCGAGCGCCCAACGAGCCATTTCTCGGAGCGCGTCGGCGTGATCGGGTTGGAGTAGCGAGTTGCGATCGTGCCCGAGCGCATCGTAAATCACCCGCCCGCTGGCGTGTTGATAGCGCCACATCACCGGTTGAGGATTAGGCATGGCCACACTCGTTGCGCTAGCCAGTACCTCGGCGTTGGGCGATAGGGACAGACCGGTATAGAGCTCATCGAACACCGTGAATGACCGCGACTTCAGTAACGGATTGTCGGGAGAGGGCGTCACCGTGATTGCTTCCGGCTGGGGGTGCCAGCTGGTCCCCCATACCCAGTGCCCGCCGAGTAATGTCGTCCACTCTGGCCAATCTGAAAAGCAAATGCTGGCAGTATGAAGCCCGAGTAAAGCGCCACCCTGCGCTAAATAGGTTGAAAGCGCCGCTTTGGCTGAGGGGGAGGGTGAGTAAGCTTCCGTCTCACGATAGGGGTCATACTTTTCACCGATCATTTCCCAGCGCAACGCATTCATTGTGACCAGGTCGACAGGGCTGTCGGCAAGGCTTGCCAGGCCGGCTTCCATATCGGTTTCGATTCGCGAGGTGATACCCAGCGGCGCAAGCATCTCCGCGAGCGCCTGCGACGAGGCGTGGAAGTCGTGAAAGATCCCGCCACTGAGAATGAGCTGTGAGTAGCCAGTTTTCATTCGCGGGGGAGGTGCGCCATGACGCTGGTAGAGACGCCGCCGTCGACGACCAGTTCGTGACCCGAGATGTATTTTGCGCCTTCCGAATCGAGAAAGAGCACTGCTTCGGCTATATCAGCCGCTTCCCCGAGACAGCGCAAAGGCACACCGCCGCCGCGCACCGCGCGGACCTTGGGATTTTCAAAAATAGGTTTAGACATGCCCGCGTCGATCATCCCCGGGGCGATCGCATTGACGCGAATCCCCTTTGGGCCCCACTCGATAGCCATCGCCTGGGTCATATTGGCCATGGCGGCTTTGGTCGGCCCGTAGAGCCCGACTCCGGGGGCCGGATGGATCCCATTGATCGAAGTAAAATTGATGATGTGTCCCGAGCCTCGCTCTATCATAGCGGGCGCAATCGTTTTGGCGCAGAAGCAGCTGCCCAGCAGGTTGACGTGGACGACATCGATGTAATCTTGGAAAGACTGCTCTTCCATGGCGCCAAAGCGCACAATGCCGGCGTTGTTGACCAGTAAATCGGGCGTCTCGCCAAAGGCACTAAACGCCGCGGCAACCTGCTCGGGTGAGGTGACATCTGCCTCGATGCCAACGGCATTGGGGAGCTGTGCAGCGGCACTGGCCACCCGTTCCGCGCCCAGATCGAATAGGCCGATGCGGTAACCCGCCTCGCTCAGGCGGCGGGCAACGTCTAGGCCGAGCCCGGCGGCACCGCCGGTGATGACTGCTGTTCTCACGATGTTAGTCCTTGGTTCTTATCAGTTTGTCTGTGGTTGCGCTTATGAGTGATGGGGTCTTGCGGCCTCCCGCCGCGTGGCGGAGGAATCTGCCTGTCACCGGAACCCTTCGGCGACGCGGCTAGTCACTTCGACGTAAGCCCCATGGATGTCACCAGCGCCTTGGTCAGGATCCGTTCGGAGTACTCGCCGACCCGCCAGCCCGGTAACTGCCAATCACTCGGAAGCGGTGTCGAGGTGTCCACAACGCGACCGTCCTTAATGATGTGGCGAAATCGCTCTGGCTCGCCCAGCTGGGTAATGGTCTTTTCCGGCTCGCCATCAAAGACCAGAATATCGGCGAGGTACTCAGGCTTGATGCAGCCCAACTCACCCTCGCGCTTCAGCGCCCGCGCACCCTGTTCGGTTGCGCTGTTAATGGCTTGTAGCGGCGTCATACCCAGATCCTCAACAAAAACCTGAAGCTCGCGATAGTGCCAGTCGCCGTAGGGCGTGAGGCTAAAACCGCTCTCACTGCCCGTTAGGAAGGGCACGCCTGCGTCAAACGCCGCCCTGAGTGTCGAGACGCTCTCGGTGATTTCAGCGCGGAATACCTCGCGCAAGTTCTCGTCGGAGCCGATGGCGGCCCCAAAATCAGCGAGGTTGGCCTGGAACGTGAACGTGGGCACTAGCGGTACTTTCCGGTCCACAACGGCTTTTAAGGCTTCGTCGTCCATATAGGTCGCGTGCAGGATCATGTCGAATCCGGCGATCGCAGCGTCACGGGTGCTGGTCGCGTTGCGGCAGTGTCCGACTACGGGGATGCCGAATTGGTGGGCGGTGTCACACACCAATTTCAGTTCATCGAGGGTCCAGGTGGATATTTCTCCCGTTTCTTTTCCTGGGCGAATCGGCAAGCCGCTGACGTGTACTTTGATCCAGTCGACGCCCATTTTTATTTGCTTGTGGATCTCCCGCACGATTTCGTCCGGGGTATGAACGATCCGCGCATACCCGCGTGTGCCTTCATCGGGAAGCAAACGGGCGGCGGTGCCGCCAATGCAATTGATCAGGACATTGCCCCCTGTGGTCATTCGCGGACCCTCGATTACGCCACCTTCAATGGCGTCGCGCAGATCCACGCCTACATCAAAGACGCAGTCGGCGTCGAAAAAGCCGGTGAAGCCCGCGCGCAAGACCTTTTGCGCGTTAACGCCCGCGACAAGTGCCGCCAAGCCATAGCGCCGGTGGAAAAATAGCTCGTCGTTACTGTTGGGCTGATCAAAACTGATATGGCAGTGGCTGTCGATCATGCCGGGCATGACGCGGCACCCGGTGGCATCTATTTCACTGAGCGGGATTTCAGGTTCGCAGCTCGCGCGGGCATCTGGGCCGACGGCGACAATCCGATTTCCCTTGATCAGAACGTCGCCTGCAAAGGGTTCGGCGCCTGTGCCGTCGATCAGGGTGCCCCCTGAGATCAGGGTTTGTGTCTGGCTCATAGGCGCTGCTCCTCAGCGAGAGTGCTCGGATAAAAGTCGGCGTGGGATGTTTTATTAAGCGCGATAAAGCGCATTAAGGCGTCTCCCTGTTCTAGGGTATGGCGCTTAATGAGATCACGGGTGCTATCGGCATCCCCGGCAAAGATAGCCGAAATGATGGCGTCGTGGTCTGTTTGGTTACGCTGTAACCGTCCGGGTGCCACCACCTGGAAGCGGCGATAAGGCAATACGCGCAGGGCGAGCCATTCAGTTGTGTCGATCAGCGCCTTGTTGTGGCAGCCCCGAACAATACATTTATGGAACGCACTCCCGAGTTTCGCGTAGACATTGGGATCACCGTTTGTGCTCAGGTTTTCTGCAGCGGCTGTATGAATGCTCAGTAATTCTTCGCGCTCTTCGGCGTGCATGCGGCTGGTGCTGAGAAAGGCTGCGGAACCCTCGAGTTCGGCCAGCGCTTCAAAGAGTTCCAGTAACGTGCCGGCGTCCAGATTGGCGACCACCGCTCTCCGGTGGGCCGCTTTTGAGACCAAGCCTGCCTGCACTAATTGGGTGATGGCCTCTCGCACCGGGGTGCGCGATACCCCGAATCGGGTAGCAAGCCGTCCTTCTTCCAGCGACGCGCCCGGCGCCAGCACGCCATTGTAAATATCGCTCTCGATGGCCAGCCGAATCGTGTCAGCTTGCGTGGACTCTGGCTGGCTCATGACATTTGCTCCTGCGCTTCCATGGTGCCGATCAACAAGGGGTAGGTGCCCCAATTCGGACGCTCGGTGCCGCCATCAGCCCGGGGCTCAGACTCAGGATCCCGGCGAGCGTGATGCGTCAGCAGGCTCTTCAGAAGATTGGTGAGCGTGCCGAGGTGCGCGGGTTGCTCGCTGTCAGTCGATTGGCCAAGGCCGCCCGCAATGTCGCGCCCGAAACAGGTGTGAATGCCAATGCCAAAGGTCAAGCCAAACGGCGGGATTCGCCCGGTAATGGTGCGGTGTGGGTTGAAGCGATCGGCGTCATCACCGAACAGTGTGGTCTCGAGATTAGCCGACATGAGATCGATAGTGACGCTGTCCCCGGCCTTTAGGGCGGTGCCGTCAGGCAGCTCGAAGTCTTCCGCGGCTTGCCGCCACGCCACCGGACTCGCCGGATGTAGGCGTAGGCTTTCATGAACGCATCGTTGTATGAAATCGTCATCGGTCAGCAAGCGCTGTCTGTCCTCCGGGTGCGCGCGGCACCATTGGTCTACCTCGTGGAAGGTATGGGTCAGTGCGTTGGCCGAGCTGTGGGAGCCCGCCTGCATAAAAAAGGCGACTTCTCGCAAGATCATGTCATCGTCCAGATCCTGATCGTCGCGATTCGCCAGCAGCACCGTGAGAATGTCTCGAGGTGCGTCGTCTTCATGACGCTCGCCCGAGCTGATTTGCGTGAGGAGATCTTCCCGTCGCCGTTTAGAGGGCATCAGAAATTGCTCGTTGAAGGCGGCCAGCGCCTCGGCGACCTCTCCGCGAACCTCGGCCTTGTCGCGCGTGGAATGAAAGAGCGTGGCGCCCTCGCTGAATTTCCGTGTGAAGCCCACCAGTGCATCGGTCTCCTCTGCTGACCCCTCGAGCCGATCAATGCCCGCGATATCCGCGCTCAGATTAATGTTGACTCTGAAGCCGAATGCGGGGAGGTCCAGCCGGCCTCGCTCGAGATAGGGTGCAAGGGTTTGTGCCAATGTGGTGGGATAAACCTCGCGCTCGTAATAGCGGGCGAAGTCGCGGCGAAACAGCTTCCATTCAATGGCGCGGCGACAGGTATGGGCGTCGCCGTGGAGTGTGAGCAGCACGCGCTCCATGAGCACGCTGCATTCGCTGTACATCGATTGCACTAAGCGACGGTCACAGAGCGCGGCGAACGCGTTGTGATATCCGGTGACCAGGGCGGGTGCCGGCATATGACTAAAACAGCACCGGATAGCTGGCCCAGACATCGCGCTCCGACGCCTCAATCTTTTGCGGTGCCTGGTCCGGGTTGGGCCGCATCCCGCGCTCAATCAGTTCCTTGATGATGAGGGTAACGGTGCCGAACTGGTGGTTATCAGGCTTGGGCGCCTCGCCATCACGTAGCAAGGTACCGGCAACGAGGTTCATTCCCAGGCAAACGTGCATGCCGCCACCGAAAGACATGCCTGCGCGACTGGTGCGGCCCTCGATCTGTCGGAGTGGGTTGAATTCGCTGGCGTCTTTGCCAAATACCTCCGGGTCGCGATTGGCGGTTTGCAGATCGATGACGACCTTATCGCCAGCGGGCACGACGGTGCCGTCAGCCAGGCTGACGGACGCCTCGGCCCGGCGCCACGCCTCCGGGCTGGAGGGGTGCAGCCGCATGCTTTCGAGCACAAATCGCTGCAGTTGATGGGTGTCTTTTACAACGTCGGTGGGCGAGGATCCTTGCCGCTGACACCAGCTGAAGAGTTCATGTGTGGCGTGAACCAGCGTGTGTACCGATGTATGTGACGCTGCCAGATAGAAAAAGGCGACCTCCCTCACCATGAGCTCATCGGGCATGTCGAGGTCGTCGTTGTGCATGAGGAGAATGGTGAGAATATCTCTAGGTAGCGCCTCATCGCTGATCTTGCCCTCGCGATAGTCGTCGATGAGTGCCAGGCGTCGCGCCCGAGAAGGTAGGAAAAACCCCTCGCGGAATTCGTCGATGGCGTCGCGTATTTCCTGAAAAATCGGTTCGCGGTCACCCTTGTATTGACCAATCGTGGCCGCTTGCCCCAGCTGGATGAGCAGTCGGTGTTGCGCATCGGCTTCTTCGATCGTGCCATCAATGCGGTCAATGCCCGCGAAGGACAGCGATAGGTGCACCATGATGCGGTAGCCCAGCTCTTTGAGGTCGGCAGACTCGCCTGAGAGGAACTGATCAAGGGTGTCGCGCAGGAGTTCCGGGAAAACGTCGTTCTCGTAGACCCTGAAAAAGTTGCGCCTGAATAATTGGCTTTCTACGGAACGCCTTTGCCGATGCTCGTCACCGTGGAGGGTGACCAGCACCTTATCCATGAGTATTTTGCCCTCGTCGTATAACGACTGCTTGAGGTCGGTGAGTCGGAGCGCGTGTTCTACCTCGTGGTAGCGGCTAACGCGGTGTACTTCCATGACGATCTCCGTGATGTGATAAGTGCGTGTGTTCTTGCAAGGTCCCGGGCGACTACGGTATACATGTTTCTATAAAGTGTACACACTTTTGTCTCGCGTCGTCGGCGGTGCCCGCCCCGCGCCCACCGCCTGATAGCTCGGACCTTGGAAGAAACGACGCTTTAATATCCGGCGGACCAGTGTCATATTAAGATCAAAGTTGGGTCGCGGGGCGAGAATGATGAAGCTGACAGTGAATGGCAATTTGGTCGAGGTAAAAGCCGAGTCGGATACCCCACTTTTATGGTTTTTGCGCGACGAGCTGAACCTAACGGGCACCAAGTTTGGGTGCGGTATCGCTCAGTGTGGTGCCTGTACCGTGCACTTGAATGGGCGGGCGATTCGATCTTGTGTTACCCCGGTATCTGCGGTTGCGGGGCAATCGGTTGAAACCATTGAGGGGCAAGCCCGAGAAGATCAACTGTCTGCGGTGCAGCAAGCGTGGCTGGAGACCGACGTCGCACAGTGCGGCTACTGCCAATCCGGGCAGATTATGGCTGCCACGGCGTTACTTACTGAGAACGCCGAACCCAGTGACGCAGAGATCGACGCCGCCATGGCCGGCAATGTTTGTCGATGCGGTACTTATCCCCGAATTCGCGCCGCGGTTCACCTCGCTGCCACCTATTTGCAGGAGTCCTCGTCATGAGTGAGCTGACTTCACAAATGAATCTCAATCGTCGCCAATTTGTGCAGGCGGGAGGCGCACTTATTTTTGCGACCCAGTGCCCAGTGACTTTTTCTGCCAAGGCTCAATCCAGCGCGACCGGCGCGATGATGAATAGTTTTGTACGAATTGCTCCGGACAATGTGATCACGATGCTGGCGAATCACTCCGAGTTTGGCAACGGCGCCTACACGGTGATGAGCATGATGCTTGCCGAAGAGTTGGATGTGGATTACCAGAGCATTCAGCTTGAGGCCGCGCCTACCACACCGGAGTACTATTCACCCTTGTTTCGCGAATATTTAACGGCAGGCTCCGTGACCACCGGTAGTTCGTGGCTGCCTATGCGCACCGCCGGCGCAAAAGCGCGCGCGATGTTGTTGGAGGCGGCTTCCAGAGATTGGCAGCTGCCCACTGGCGAGCTCACCACCGAGAACGGAACTGTTACCCATGCTGGGAGCGGTCGCAGCAGCACCTACGGTGAGTTATTGGACGTCATTTATCGGCTCGATATCCAGGCACCTGAATCAGTGCGGCTCAAACATCCGAATGATTTCAGGATTCTGGGTAAGCCCACACGCCGTTATGAAGGGCCCGAGAAGGTCGATGGGAGCGCCACATTTGGCATTGATATGAAGTTGCCTGGGATGCTGGTGGGCGCTATCGCACGGCCTCCGGTTTACGGAGGAACGGTCATTGATTTTGATGCAACCGAAGCGCTGGCGATGCCGGGTGTGGTGAAGGTTAAGCCGATACGCGCCGGTGTGGTGGTGTTGGCGGACACCTACTGGCGGGCCCAAAAGGCGCGCGCCAAGCTCAAGATTAATTGGGATTCTGGTGCGAACCAAGCGCTCTCAACGGAGCAGTTTTACAGCGACTACCGAGAACTCGCTGAACAGCCCGGTATGCTTGCGGAGGATATTGGTGATGCGCTGGGCGCGTTGGCGCAGTCGGATGACGTAGTGGAAGCGGTTTATGAATTGCCTCTATTGGCACACGCCACGATGGAACCGCTGAACTGCGTAGCTCAGGTTGAGGGTGACACCTGTAAGGTTTGGAGTGGTACCCAATATCAGTCCAATGATCAGGAGGTCATCTCGCGGTTTCTGGGCATACCCCAGCAGAATGTCACTATCAACCGACCCTTGATGGGCGGCAGTTTTGGCCGTCGCTCGAGCAAAGCGGCGGACTTCACCGTCGAGGCGGTAGAAGCGGCAATGGGTGAGAGTGTTCCAGTGCAGATTATTTGGTCTCGTGAAGAGGATATCCGCAGTGGTCATTACCGCCCACTCTTTGTGCATAAAATGCGGGGGTGCGTGGACGACTCTGGCATGCCTACGGCTTGGCATCAGGTAGCGGTAGGGCAATCCCTGATGCAGGGTACCAAGCATGACCCGACCTATATGGTGCGTGGCATGGATATCTATTCGTTGGATGGTTGCCTGCAGGAGCCCTTCGGCGTCTTCCCTTACGGAACGTCTTATCAGATCCCCAACCATCGCGTGGAAAGCCACAATGCGCCAAGAGTCGGCATCGTGCCGCAGGAGTGGCGCTCAGTGGGGCACACCCACACTGGCATTGCCTACGAGTGCTTTTTAGATGAGTTGGCTCATAAGGGCGGTATCGATCCTCTGGTCCTCAGGTTGCGTTTGAGCAAGGACCATGAGCGGATGAATCGAGTCTTGACGGTTTTGAGAGAGAAAAGTCAGTGGGACCAGCCGTTGGCCCCCGGTCGCGGCCGAGGCATGGCCGCGCGCATTTACTCGGTTTCACCCATTGCTCAGGCGGTCGAGGTCACCGTGGCGGACAATGGCGACTTTACCGTAGACCGTGTGGTGTGCGTGCTCGACTGTGGCTTTGCCGTTAATCCGCTTGGCGTCGAGGGTCAGGTGGAGGGCGGCTTGGCATTCGGTTTGGGCGGTGCGGCATTTGGCAATATCGATATCGTTAATGGCGAAGTGCAGCAGAGTAATTTCCATGACTATCCAGTAATACGATTGCCGCAAATGCCTAAAGTAGAAGTACACATTCTGCCAAGTGACGAACTTCCCACGGGTGTGGGTGAGCAGGCGACGACGCCGATTGCACCGGCTGTAGCGAATGCGCTGTTTAACGCTACCGGGCGGCGTGTCCGGCGGTTTCCGCTGTCGAGTCAGGGTTTTAACTTAGTCTAGAGCGGGGCTAAACAATGGCGCTTGAACATATGGTTTGGCTGACGCCAAAGATGGGTGTCAGTGAGAAGAAAATGGAGGAGATTATTCAATCCATTCGTTCACTGACCCACCTTCCGGGCGTCATCACAATCTCTGTCGGTAAGAACATCACCGACCGCGCCAATGGTGCAACCCACGGGGTGTTGGTTACGCTGGAATCTGCGGAGTATCTTCCGCAGTACTTGAATCACTCAGATCATCAGGCTGTCGGTGTGGTTTTGCGCGAGCACTGTGAGGTGCTCGCGCTGGATTACGAGCGCTAGCGCGTTAGCGCGCTGACCTCCCCCTTACTGGCGGGGGCGAAGACTAATAGCGCGTTGCCGGCTTCATGGTTGTAGAGGCCATAACCTGAGTTGATGACCATGTGTCCATCGCCGATTGCTGGTCCGGAGCCACTCATGCCCCCGCCCTTGGCGATCACACCATTGGTGCCAGAGACTGGCACAGTGGTGTCATAAGACCAGATGATGCCTCCGTTTTCGGCGTCGTAAATTCGGATAACGCCGTCCAGATGCCCGGCCACCACGGCGCCATCAATCGCCGTTACCGCGGCAGAAATGCCCGGGTCACAAAAAGGACGGCCTTCGCCGCAGACATTGTCTTGAACGTGACTCCAAAGGATTTCACCCGTCGCTGCATCGACCGCAGAAATTCCCGGGCGTGCCGTCTCGGGGTCAAGCCATTCGCCGTTTCGGGTATCGTTCATGTCGTTGATTGGGACGAACACGGTGCCGCCAGCAGCGGCCATACCGAAGTGCACGCCGCCCTGAATACTGCCGCGCCCGAGATTGACTTCCCACGCTTTCGTTTGTCCCGTCTCCCAATCGAGCGCGAATACTCGGCCGTCTTTTTGCCCCGCGACGACCCGTGTCTCACCATTACCCACATCGATTAACAGTGGGCTGGATGCCTGATCATAGTCCGGGCCGTCTTCGTCGGGGCAATTCGGGTTGTCTGCCATCATGCAGGCGACATTCCACGCATCCCCCGGAAATGTTTGCCTCGACCAGAGTCGCTCACCGGTATCCAGTCTGACGGCTATGACGGCGTCACTGTTGCTGTCGGCTGGAGAAGAGTAATTTTCACCGGTACCAAAAATGAGTAGGTTCTTTTCCTCGTCGATGGTGGGACTCGTCCAGACGGGCGCCCCCGACGGCCCCAGCATATTCGTGCCTACGGCAGTGGTCCCGACAGAAGCCGGCGGATTCGGGATGGCGTAGCTGTCCCACAACACACTGCCATCGTTGCCATCCACGGCCGTGACATGGCCTCTGAAAGTGCAGCATGCATATTCTGGATTTGCCGCCGTGACCACCTCAAGTGAGGACACAGGTACATACAGGTTCCCGCCAGAAAAAGCCGGGGTGCCGGTAAGGGTGGCGCTGTGATGTTCGTCGGGGCTGGTCTGCCAGACGAGCTCGCCGGAGACAGCGTCAACCGCGTAAAGGTTGGCGATGATGTCCCCGAAGTAGGCTGTGGGGATCGCATCGGGACCGCGTTTGCCTAGCGTAATACCGGTCCTGACTTCCGCGCGGGCGGCAAAGGTCCAGCGCACACATCCAGTCTCAAGATCGAAGGCGTAAACAGTGCCATCTTGACTCCCCACAAAGACCGCGCCCATGGCGATGGTGGGTTGCGATCGAGCCCGGGTTGACGCAGGGAAGCCGAAGCTCCATTTGAGCGTCAGATCGGTTGCGTCGTCTCGGCCGAAACCGGCGACATCAGATGGGACATATCGCCGGGTATCGTGCCCCCAGCCAGTGAGGCGGGTTTCATCGAGCGCCGTGAAGGTGGCAGCTGCTTCTGCGCACCAAGCCACATCTGGAGCAGCGTTCGGATCTCCGAGCCGCATTTGGGTGACGTACTCGACCACGTGCTGCTTATCGACATCGGATAAGTGCGCCGCCTGACTTTGCATGATGCCGTCGGTCAGAGACCGATACATCACTTGCGGTGACATCAGTTCTAGCCAAGTAGTATGGGGCGCCTTATAAACCTGAGCCTCGTGACAGCCGGCGCAGTTTTCAATGTAGAGCGCCTTGCCGGGGAGGGCATCGCGGTCTCCGAGGTCTCCCACCCAGGCGTATTGTTCGTCCATCGACCCCAAGGTGGACACTTCTTGTGTCGCATCCATGGCCTCTTCTGATTGACAGCTCAGCAAGACCGCCAACACTAAAACCATTGCCGCTCGCTCCAGTGGCTTATTAAATAACCTCGCCCCCATTACCGCTCTCTCTTGTCATGTTTTACTAGATCATAATAGCTTCTGATCGCTAATGGTACGGACATTAGGCGGGGCGCTGCTGCTGATCAGTTTAACGGCGCATGTGGCGTCCTCTCAGCCAAGCGATGCCCAGTATGCCAATGGCCAGTAGCAAGCCGTGGGGCAAGGTTGGCACGGGCACGGGAAGTTCAGCCAGCGCCGCGGTAAAAAGCACCCACGCTTGATCGGTCGCGCTCACCGAGCGGCTATCAGACCTGGACAGTCCGGCGGCTTGAGCGATAACCGTAACAACATTGTTATGCACCCGCGGGCGCACATTAGGGTTCACTGCTTTATTGAAACTGCATTCGGCCGAGACGCCGGAGGCAATGGTAATCGGCGTCGTGCAAGTTCCCACGCCGGTGAGATTGCCAAAGACTGAGTCAGTCAGTTCCAGGATCTCTACAGAAAAATCGTTGTTGTTGCTGACTTCAACGGTGAAGGTGATTTCGGCTCCCGGATCGATCAACGTCTCTGACGGGGTCTTGGACACGGTGATATCGAGAGGTACTCCCTCGAACAGCACAGCTGCCGTATCGAAGCCGATGACTGCGGTATTCGAATCTTTCCCTGTGCCCGCTGCGATGATGGTATCCCGCTCAATACTCCCAAGCGGACCGGTCAGCGTCTCAGTGAACGCGCAGCGATATTGATCGCCCGCCGCAATTTCGAGCGGGGCGGCCGCGCTAATTTCCGCGCAGGTCCCGCGGGCGCTGAGGTTTCCGTGAACGTCGTCGTTTAGACTATCAATCAGCACGGACTCGGAAAGCGAGGCATTAATAACCTCCACCGAGAAAACCACGTTACCTCCCGTGGCGGGAACCCGATCGGGTAGCGCTCGCTTTACCACTTCTATGATCGGCGCGGGTGGCGTGGCCGAGCCCGGGGGCACGAATTGCACTTCCGCGGTTGCCTTAGTTGAGACGGCAGAACTGTCGTCAGCGGTCCCCGATGCGGTGACTGTATCGGGGAAGTAGCTGATTTCATTGGGGAGGGGCTCGCTGGCTTCTGGGACAATGCCAGAAAAAGTGCATTCGATCGTTGACCCCGCGGGTGGCAAACTCAGAGATAGCGGCGGGCCGACCGAGACTTCACCACAGTCAAGGCCCAGCGCGGAGACATCACCATGGTAGCTGTCGATGAGTGAAGTGACGGTAATGGTTTTTGCAGGAGAGTGATTCTCTAGGACGATTTCATAGGTTACCGCGGTGCGGTCTTGAATGACTGCCGGCCTCGGCAGTTTTTTCATGGTGAGAACAGCGGGGGTCTCCCTGAAGGTCACCACCGCCGTATCGGTATCACTGACTTGTTGGCCATCGGCGGGGTTGGTGGCGACTGCGGTCACCGTATTGGTGTGGGTGTCTGGATAGCGGCCATCGATTGAGAGGGTGTATTCACAGCTGTAAGAGAGGCCCATCGGAATCGATTGCGGTAAGGCGCAACTACCGACGGTCTGAAGTGAGCCCTCGCCACCGACCCTACTGTCGTTCAGTGTGACGAGCTCTAACTCTGTCTCGCCGTCATTCCACACTTCGACCTGATAAACCACTGGGCCGCCCGGCTCGTCGATCGAATGCGGTGAGGCGGTTTTAATCACCCGAATATCGGGCGTGGGTGGATCTGTTTCCGGTAAAAACGCCACCCGCGCAGAGTCAGTATCGCTGATCTCCAGGCCTGCGTCGTCGGTGGCGGTCGCACTGACCGTATTCTGATGAATATCGCCCGGACTGCCCCCTAGTGTTTTTTGGAACTCGCATCGATACCGGGCGCCGGCAGCCAACCGACTGCCAAGGGCGCAGTTACCGACGCCCCCCAGATCACCGAATTGATCATCCGTCAGTGATGTGATGGTGAGTTCATCAGTTCGGTCGGACTCATTGAATACCTCGACTTCGAAGGTAATTACGCCAGCGTCGCCGCGGATAAATCGTGGCGTGGCAGTTTTGTGAACCTCGATTTCAGGCGGCGGTTGTACCGTGATTTCGTCAATGTCTACCGGCGCACCGCCGTTGTCCCAGCAGGAAGAGCTCGTTTGCGGAAACAAACTGGAAACAAAAGCGGAGACTTGAAGCGCGTCGTTGGAATCTGTGACCACCGAGCAGCCATTGTTGTTTTTACTCTGTTGCCAGCTGACGGCCAGGGGAATGTCGAGCTTGCCATTAGCATTGCTGTCCTGACAGACCACATCGTTGACAACGAATTCGTGGTAGGTCAACTCAGCGTCGAGGACATCACCGCATTGATTGGAATTAATTGCGCGGTAAGGTCCGTTTCCGGCGTTGAGGTTAAAGTCCGTCCCACCAGTTGCGGGTAGCAGCGCAGAAAAGGCACACTGCGTGCCACCAATTGCAGTGGTGCCTGATTGTGCGACCCAATAGCCGAGGTCGTAACGCTCCTTCGCCGCTCGGTTTTGCCCTGTTCCCACAGTGACGCCAACCCTGAGATTAAAGCGCTCTCCCGCGTCGCAGCTCGTCCGTTCGAGTTCCGCCGATACAGCGGTTACACGCATGGAGTTGGCGGTGCAATGACGGCCATTGTTTATTGCCGGTGGGCAGGCCGCCTCCTGCAAGGGCAGGGATTGAGCCGTTGCTACGTCCAGTAACAGTAGCTGCGCGAGCAGGATTGCGAGAGACCAATGGCGGTGTGTATGGAGTGTGTATTTCATGGTTGAGCGCCGCCCGTTACTTGGCGCAGTGTATCCCTCGGGGATTCCCAGTAGACTTGCAAAAGGTGTCAAGATGGCGCGGGGTGCTATATGAGCAAAGGAATGATTTCGGCAGACCTCACGGGCCGGACTGCGCTGGTCACGGGCGCCAGTTCCGGTATTGGTGCTGCGGTTGCGAGAGCCTTGGCAGCAAATGGAGTCATTGTTTGGCTTAATTACCCGGATGAGGCGTCTAGCAGTGACGCCCAGGCAATTGCCACTGAAATCCGTGTGTCGGGGGGTAGCGCAGATACCGTCCAGGCTGACGTTAGCAGTGAGGCTGCGGTAGCAGCGATGTTCGAAAGAGTCGCGGCAGAGGGACTCGATATCCTCGTTAATAACGCGGGAATCGCTCACTCGAGCCCTGTCGAGGAAATGGACGCGGCGGATTTTGACCGCTTGCTCGCGGTGCACATTAGGGGGACTTTTTTGTGCACGCGGTCAGCGCTGAGAATCATGTATGCGCAGAACAGCGGACGTATTATTAATACGGCGTCTCAGTTGGCTTATATTGGAGCGCCGGGCTTCTCTCACTACACAGCGGCCAAGGGTGCGATCCTGTCCTTTACACGCAGCGTGGCTCTCGAGATTGGCGCGCGTCCTATCACTGCGAACTGCGTCGCACCCGGTGCAACCATGACCCCCATTCTGGCAGATGTGCCCGACGACATACTCGAAGGGATACGCCAAAACATTCCCGCGGGCCGTATCGCAGAGGTGGAGGATATTGTGGGTGCCTATGTCTTTTTAGCCAGTGATGCTGCCTCTCATTTTCGAGGCCAGTGCTTGAGTCCCAATGGCGGTGACGCCTTTTTGTAAGGCACTGGATAGCGCCCAGCCAAAGCGATGAGGTGTCGCTTTTGGCGACATGTTGGCCAAAGCGACACTCACATTGCTGAAATTGATCGCTAAACTCCATTGCAATCTCGTCTGAAAAAGCTGAATATATATACAGTACTTTTGCGGGTGACACTGGCTCTTCTCTCCGACGAGCAATAGGGGTACGGGGAGCGTTAGAGTCGAGGCGAGGGCCGCGGCTCTGGTCAATGGGTCCGCCCGACGCGGGTTCAGGAATTCAGAAAACACACAGCAGACTAAGCGAACAGGACAAGGAGCAGAGCATGGATCCGAACAAGCAAAAAGCATTGGACGCGGCATTAACGCAGATCGAACGCCAGTTTGGTAAGGGCACGGTGATGCGAATGGGCGATCAGGAGCGGGTTGCCATCCCCTCTATCTCTACGGGCTCTCTCGGATTGGATATCGCGCTGGGTATCGGCGGTCTGCCGAAGGGTCGAATTGTTGAGATTTATGGGCCGGAATCCTCGGGCAAGACCACACTGACACTGCAGGTGATTGCAGAGGCGCAAAAAGCGGGCGGTACAGCCGCTTTCATCGATGCCGAACATGCATTGGATCCACAATATGCCGAGAAGCTGGGCGTGCAGGTAGACGATCTCATTGTTTCCCAGCCCGACACGGGGGAGCAGGCGCTCGAAGTCGCAGAGATGTTGGTGCGCTCCGGTGCGGTTGATGTGTTGGTGGTGGACTCGGTTGCGGCGCTGACCCCCAAAGCGGAGATTGAGGGAGAGATGGGTGATTCACACGTGGGGCTACAAGCGCGACTGCTGAGTCAGGCGATGCGGAAGCTCACCGGTGCCATTAAGCAGACCAACTGTCTTGTGATCTTTATTAACCAGATCCGTATGAAGATTGGTGTCATGTTTGGTAGCCCAGAAACTACCACCGGCGGAAATGCCCTGAAATTTTATTCCTCGGTTCGTCTCGATATTCGCCGCATCGGAGCTGTCAAGGAAGGCGACGAAGTGGTCGGTAACGAAACCCGCGTGAAAGTCGTTAAGAACAAAGTGTCTCCTCCATTTAGGCAGGCCGAATTTCAGATTATGTATGGCAGCGGCATCTATCACATGGGAGAGGTAATCGATTGGGGCGTGAAGCTCAATCTAGTAGATAAATCTGGCGCCTGGTACGCCTATAAAGGTGAGAAGATCGGTCAGGGGAAGGCGAATGCGGCACGCTTCCTCGAGGAAAATAGCGCTCTTGCTAAAGAGGTCGAAGATCAAATTCGGCATCAAATGATGGGCTTGCCGCTGGCCGCGGTAGCCTCCGATCCGACACAGGCTGACACCGCAGAAGAGGATGCCGCGGGGAACGACGCGGCTGAATCGTCCTGAGGCCTAAGCGCGGGTCGTGGGTGATCTGAATGAACCCGTTAGTCCGCTCGAGCTTCGCCGAGCGGCAATGGATTTGTTGGCGCGGCGAGAACATAGCCTGCACGAGTTGTCGACTAAGCTACGAAAACGATTTCGCGGCCGCCCGCTCGATGAAGGAACGTTTGAGAGCACCTTACATCAACTGACAAATGATGGATTGCTCAGTGATGCGCGGTACGCGGCGTCGAGGGCAAGACAGTTAACGAGCAGGGGTTACGGGCCCAATCGCATCAGGGAGGATCTGCGCCAGCAAGGCGTGGATAGTTTTGTTGATGGCGCATTAGACGAGGCTTGCGAGACCTCTGACGATTGGTTTTGCCACGCTGCCGCGGTGTACAGAAAAAAGTATCACGGCACCCCCATTGTGGGTGACTTCCAGAGTCGCCAAAAAGAAAAGGCCAAAAGACTTAGGTTTCTGCAGTACAGGGGGTTTAGTGCTGAACTGAGCCGAAAGTTGGTTAGCGCCGATGAGAGGCCCGGCGCTCCAGAGGATTGACGTACCGCTATCTCACTCGGAACTTACGCTGCTGAGCCAGATATCGCGTGTCTGGCCGGCGACGGCCTTTATGATGAGGGCGTTGTCGGGCCCCATGCGCAAAATTTGTTTCTGTAGTGGCGGGAGCGCCTCGACCGCGGGGTCTTCGTAAATCCATACGGCTTCTTTGCGGATCAACCGTGCTTCACTCATGTCTATTTCGGGGGTGCTGACGATGGCGTCCAGGGTGTTCACTATGGCCGCATCGAACCCATCAGACGAGTCACCGTAGAAACTCCACGCTTCTCTAAAAAGTGGTATCAACCATTGGAGCGACTCGATGACTGCCGTGATGTCGATTTGACGTAACCAACCACTCAAGGTGTCATAACGAGAGAATCCCGCAGGGTCTGCGGTGACCTTGAGGCCGTCGTCACTGATGGGGAAGGGTATTTTGGGCCGAGCAATCGGTAGCAGTTTATAAGGCACGTCTCCCTGTGCCATCAGATAGAGCGCGCTGCTACTCCGCTCGATAATGTTCGAAGTCAGGAGGTACTGCTGGCCCGGGGTGCCAAGAGGTATGGCCCCTAGAGCATCGCGAACGGCATCGTCACTCTCGCCCAGTGGAGGCAGTGGGGGTGTCACCGTTTCGGGCAGAAAAGGCTCCGCTGACGCCTCGGTGATTTCCTCTTCGGTAGCAATGGCGTTGTCCTCGGCTATGGGAGGGGGTGGCGGCGCGGCAGTGATTGGCACTGGTTCAGCCCGCTCGGGTGCATCCTTTGCCGCATCCTGCGTTTCACCCAAAATGAGGTAATAAGCCGCGCCGGCCGCGGCAGTTATCAGTAACGCCAGTAGCACCATGTGGTAGGCGGAAAACGCCCCCGCTTGTCGACGTCCAGCGTCGCTGCTCAGCCCTCTAGACTCCACACCATAGTTCATCATCTTGCGCGCACCCACTTATGCTGGTTCTTTTGCCTTAGATACTGGCGACCTGAGTTGGTTCAATGTTGCGAACGTAAAATTTTGGCAGCCTTGACCATGTTCGATAATTTTTGCAGGGATGCGTCTCTCGGCAGATATTTCATCCCACAATCAGGAGCGAGTACCACTCGCCGCTTGTCTATATACGGCAGCGCTCGCTGCACTCGGTCAACGATCGTCTCAACCGAGTCGACCTCCGGTGAGGACAAATCGATAACGCCTAGGAGGATGGTTTGTTCCGGCAGCGACGACAGCACCGAACAATCCAGATTGGATTGGGCTGTTTCTATGGATATTTGCTGGCAGCACGCTTGGTGTAATTGCGGGAGAAATGAGTAGCCTTCTGGCCGTTCATGAATCAGCGCTGCATAGCCGAAGCAAATATGGACGCAGGTTGTCCCCGCGGTGCCTTGCAAGGCGGCATTGAGTGCTTCGATGCCATATGCCTCAGCCGCCTCGGGCCTCGCTTGCATATACGGTTCGTCGAGTTGAATAATGTCCGCGCCTGCTGCGAACAGGTCCTCAACCTCCTCTCTCACCGCCTCCGCATAAGCTAGAGCGGCTTCGCGCAGATCGGGGTAGAAGTCATTTTGTGCCTGTTGTGCCATGGTAAATGGGCCTGGCACTGTAAACTTGATCGGTCGGTCAGTCAGTTTTTTTAAGGCTTTTACCTCATCGACGCTGATGGCATGGCGTCGTTTGATGGGACCTGTAATCCGAGGTACCGGGACGGGCTCTCCGCTTCGATCGAGGGCTTCGCCCGGGTTGTCGATATCGACCCCGTTTAGCGCTGTCGCAAAATGGTTGGAATAGCTCTCGCGACAGGCTTCGCCATCGGTAATGATATCGAGTCCTGCGGCAATTTGATCGCTAACGGCCAGTCGCGTCGCATCCTGCAAGGCTTCGCTAAGATTTTCCGCGGGGATTTTCCAGAGTTCAGCCGCTCGCGTGCGGGGGGGGAAGCGACCCTTGAGCTTCTGTTTATCTATGAGCCAATCGGGCTGCGGGTAACTGCCGACGAGGGATGTCGGGAATAGGGGTAGAGATGCCGTCACGTTAACTCCTTTGGGTGCGCGCCCTGAGTGTATCGCGTTACACCGAGTTTCGGTGTTTTATGGCACCCGCTTGCAAAGGTTATCTTTGGCGGCTTACCTCAGGCCACAGCCTTGGAGTAATCCACCAGCTTGGATTTATAGGTTTCCCGCGGCAGGGTTCCATGGGAGACAAGATGAATCTCCGTAGTCACCAAGAGCCGATTTTTGATTGCTTGCTTGATTCGCTCAGCGAGTGCGTGGTTGTCCGGGTGGGCACCCGGTGATACTTCGATCGCTATGGGTAATGGCGGATCTTGAAGCACCCCTCGGGTTGCGGGCTGAATATTGAACATGCCTGAAGTTTCTTCACTGAAATCTTCCAGCACGTTCCTTACCGCAGTGGGGAAAAGATTAACGCCGCGAACAATCAGCATGTCATCCGTTCGGCCGATGCAACGAATCCGCGGTCCGGTCCGGCCAGAGGGGTTGTCTTGCAGACTGACTACGACATGATCTCGACTTCTAAAACGAAAAAGGGGCATCGCTTCGCGCTTGAGGGCGGTGTAGACGAGCTCGCCCTGTGCGCCGTCTTCCCAAGGAATTGTGCACCCTGACTGTGGATCAATGAGCTCGACATGAACAAATTCTCTGGCCATAAAGTGCATGCCAGCTTCGTCGGCGTCTTCTGCCCAGACCGAGAGCGAAATATCGCCGATACCCATCGACTCGCGGATTGTGCATCCAAATGCTTCGGTGATCGTAGATCTGATCAGTGGGTCGCCACCACCCGGCTCGCCTGCGGTAATCATATTTTGGAGACCCAGGGCGCGAGTATCAATATTGCGCTCGCGGCACCAATCGATGAGGTAGAGGCCGTAGGAGGGCGTGCAGCTCACGCCAGTCGCGCCCAAATTTTGTATCGCGCCAACCATGCGTTCGGTGTTCCCTGTTCCCACCGGGATGACGCTGGCGCCGATCTTGTCGAAGCCATAATAGACAGCACCCGCTACGAACGGGCCCGCGTTAAACCCCACCACCAAACGCTGTCCGGGCTTGAAGCCGGCTGCGGTATAGCCTCGCGCGACGTTGGTCGCGTACATGCTCAGGTCGTTAGCGGTCAGCCCCAGGTAGCAGGGCACGCCCGTTGTCCCGCTCGTGCTGAAAATGCGACGTAAAGACGCTGCGGGTGCCGCAACATGGTTGCCAAAGGGTGGATAGTCCGCCTGAGACAGCCTGATCTCGTCTTTTTCGGTGAAGGGGAGTGCGGCGATATCATCTAAATCCCCGACTTGTTCCGGGGTTGAAAAGCCCGCCTCTGAAAATTTTTTCTGATAAAAATCAGAGCGTGAGAACAGATATTTCACTTGTTCTCTATAGCTGGACCTATCCAGAGAAAACTGCTCCTCTACCGGGCGCGTCTCTACGGCCGGGTCGAAAATGGCGTGATCCTTCATTATTGCTGCCAGCGAAGTGCCGCTCGCGCGACCCGTGCGCCAAATAACCGGGCTGTTTCGCGATCAGCCTCTGGCGGTGCGACGTCGCCACCCTGGTCGACATTGGCTTGGGACATACAGCCAATAGACGCGCCGAGTCGGTTGGTGTCGTTCTCAGAGCCGCCGGAGTGGTTATTTCCGGGCATTTGTCCGAGACCCACCCAAGCCATGCCGTGTTGCATGGCAAAGGTGAAAAATTCGATTATCGTGTTTTGTTTGTCACCATTCATGGAGCCTGAGTTGGTAAAGCCCGCAGCTAGCTTATCGGCCCATTTTTGTTCCATCCAGCGGGTCGAAGTGGCTTCCATAAAGGTTTTGAATGCCGCTGAGGCAGAGCCCATATAAGTCGGTGCGCCGAAGATCATCGCGTCGGCGCTATCGAGTTGCGCGAGTGCGACTGAATCCGGCGTTTCAATTTCGTCTGCCGTAACGACCGATACGGTAACGCCTTCGACGCTTCGGGCTCCCGCTGCGACGGCCTCTGCTATAACTTCCGTGTGGCCGTACCCGGAGTGGTAAACCACGGCAATAGATGTTGGCATTAGGTTTCCTCAGTGATTATCGATGGAATTGTTCGTTGTTCGGCGTATGGTCTCCGCCCAGCCACTTGCGCAGATCCTCATGGGCATTTGCCGCTTTGTCGGCATTGATTTGCTCCACATCCTCGTGATCAACGGTCCATTCCACCAGCAGTCCGGAGGGGTCAAAGCAGTAAAGCGACCAGCAGTAGCCGTGATTCAGAGGATAGGCTTGGCCGCTTTCAAAATACCCGGCTGCGTCGAGTCTCTCCTTGATCGCATCCTGCGTCGCCTGATCTACCTTCATCGCCAGGTGCCGGAAGCCGCTGGGCTGAAGCTCAGGGCCAAACTCTGCAGCATCCTCGGCGTCGGCAAACTGAAAGAAGGCAAGGGAGGAGCCGTCGCCTATGTCAAAAAAGCAATGGGCATAGGTCCGTACTTTGCCAAAGAGGTCTGTTCGCTCAGCCCATGTTGCTACTAGGCGGTAGCCAATGATCTCCTCGTAAAACTGGCGCATTTCCTCCAAATCTTTGCAGACATAGGCGTTATGGTGTAGCCGAGATTTGATTTGTGCGATGGCATTCATTCTGTTTGTTTCTCCCCGTCAATAAAACTTTAAAACCACTTGGTCAGTTCAATACCGTAGCGAACACCTTGCGCTGGCCACAGGAAGTTGAATTGGGGTTTCACGCCGGGGATGCCGAGAATAAAAGCCGCGTCAGGGCCCGGTGAGTACTCGGTGTTGTACTCTTCGTCGGTCGCATTTTTAACCCATACAGTCACTGCCCAATTATCGGCTGACTCGAGTCCGGCTCGGAGGTCAACGAGGTCAACCGCGCTGCGAGAGGAGTAGTTGTTGGGTTCCCACCAAGTCTCTCCAAGATGTTGCCAATCGGCACGGGCGAAGAACTCCATATCGCCCCCGCCCACAGGAGCGCGGAACTGCAGGCCAACATTGCCCGTGACTTCGCTGACCAGCGGGGCTTGATTGCCCAGCCAGTCGGCTGTGGGCGCCTCAGTGATCTCGCTGTCAGTGAGACCCAGACCAAAGTTGAGTGTGAAGTACTCGCCCAGCAACGCGGTGCCCTCAAGTTCCACGCCGGTGTATTCCGCTTCTGGCACACTGCCAAGGTTTTGGGTGTTGGTGTTGGGGTCGTAGAAGAAGAAGTAGGCACCTTCGAGTTCGTTATAGAAGAGCGCGGCCGAAAGGCGGAGTCTGCCATCTAGCAGGTCACCTTTGGCGCCAACCTCGAAGTTAGTCGAGATTTGCTCATCAAAGATATCATCGATTCCGGGGTATAAAATGGCGGTGCCTACCCCAGTTTGATTAAAGCCCCCGCTGCGGAATCCGCGGCTGATATCACCATAGACTACCCAATTGTCATTCGGGCGCCATCGCAGAGTTGCTTTGGGCTGAAAAGCGTCCCAGCTTTCCTTGCGCTTTTCACCATAAACAATACCCAGTCCCGTGGTGTCATAGAGCGGGGGCGTTAAAGCGGTGTTCTCCCGCTCGTCGTGGTCGTAACGGGCGGCGAGACTAAGTTCGAGGTTGTCCGCGATGTCAAATGCTACCTGACCAAATACGGCCCAAGCAAAGTTGTCTTGCTCATCTGCCAATATTCCGAGCTGCGGGCTTGGATCCGCGGGGTTCACGAAAACTGAGTCTCGGAAGTCTTTTTGTACGTTGAAAACCCCCAGGCCACGATCAATCTGTGAGCCAGTCGAGATATACCGTTCAGTGGCAATGAAGTAGGCGCCTGCGATCCACTGCGGCCCTGATTCGTTATTGCCGGTGAAGCGAATCTCCTGGCTGACTGATTCGACCTCGAGATATTGGTTCTGGGAGAGATCGGTGTACTCGTCACCGGTCAAGAACTTGATAAAGTCACCAAAGGCGTCGTTATTGAAATAATTGTAGGGATGTTCTCTGGGTAAAAAGTTAAATTGATCGCCGCTAGAGGTCTCTTCGAGATCGTCATAAGCGGTGACGCCGCTGAGGGTCGCGAAGCCCAGGTCGTAGTCGAACTTGAAACTGGCGCTCAAAAATTCCCGCTCGTTGTAGCCAGGGTTGTTTACCTGAACGGGGTTATCCGTGTCGTCAGCTTCGACATCTATAATAAAGTAAAAAGCTTGCGTTTCGAGCTTCGAATAGCTCACCCGGAAGTCCGTGCTAAGACGGTCACTAACATCCCAATTGAGACGTCCGCGCATTGAGCTGTCTTTATAGGGATCAGCTTCTTCCCCCAAATACGCATTATCGATATAGCCATCATTGTCCATGTAGCTTCCTGCGAGACGGTACTTGACGGATCCATCGTCAGATAATGGGCCACCAACATATCCTTTCACGCTCCAGCCCGGCGCGGATTCGGCGCCGATGCGAATTTCGCCCTCGTGCTCGTCGCCGGGGGCCTTGGTAGTGATCGTTATGGCGCCGCCAATCGCATTTCTGCCGTAGATAGCGCCCTGTGGTCCGCGCAGTACCTCCACCTGTTCTATGTCGAATAACTGCTGATTAAGCTGGGATGGGTTGGAGAGCAGAACGCCGTCGATAACTACGGCAGCAGCCAACTCTGAGTTCCGGGCAGAGGAGATTCCCCGGATGTTGAGAAATGAGTTACCGGTGCTTTGCGTTTGGACCAAGGTTACGTTGGGCGTCAGGTCCACGAAATCCTGGGGCGTTTGGATGCCGCTCGATCGGATGTCGGATTCGGTAAAGGCTTTGACTGATACAGGGCTTTCCGCTAAGGATTCGGATCTCATGCGAGCCGTTACTACGACCTCTTCGAGGGTTGCCTGAGCGGTTGCTTCTGCAGCAGCCATTGCGGCCACAGCGATGGTCATTAAACGTAGGCGGTGGGTAGTCATTGAATGTCCTCTTGTGGGATTCAAAATTATTAGGATAGTTTTCGGAATGCGAAAATATGTCCGCATTCCGAAATTTTCAAAGGTACTGTATTGTGCACAAATTGGATCACAGCGCCACCCTAAAGCACGCTTAGTAGAGGACTCTCTCGATGGCAGACACTGACTCTCCAGACCATTACACAGAGATCTGCGGCTTCGATGCAGACACCATCCAGTTGCGGGGTCAAAACCTCGTTGACGACGTCATGGGGCATCATTCCCTGACGAGCGCATTTCTTCTGCAGGCGCTGGGAGCGGTTCCGACCGCGAGACAGATTGAGTTGATCGATTTGGTGCTGGTGACCATCATGGAGCATGGGCTCACACCGAGCGCGGTCACAGCACGGCTCACCTTGCACGGCGCGCCCGAGTCACTGCAGGGCGCGGTTGCGGCGGGTTTGCTTGGGGTGGGTGATCGCTATGCAGGAACTGCTGCGCTGTGTGGCGTCGTGTTGGAAACCCTGCTGGCCGAGGAAAATAAAGCGGACGCAGCCCAAGCACTGGTGACCGACTATCGGAGCCGTCGCCAACCAGTGCCCGGCTTTGGGCACCCTATTCATACCGGGCGGGACCCCCGAGTCGAAAAATTGCTTGGGTATGTTGAAGACGACAGCGCTGCGCTAGCCGCCGCCGAGGCTCTGGAGGCTGCGCTGTCTGAATCTTTGGGTCGACCTTTGGTAATGAATGTAAGCACTGCGCTTGCGGTCGTGATGCTGGAAGCAGGATTGCCGGCGGCAATCATGCGCGGCGTGATTCTTATCGCGCGATGCGCCGGTCTGGTCGGACACATGTTGGAGGAGATTCAACGTCCGGCGGGCAATGCTTTGTGGCGCGGCGCCGAAGGGGCTGTGAGTTATTCGCCTGGCTGAGCAAGCTGTGCAGCTTTGTACGAGAGAGGTATTCCTCCCAGACGGCAAACTGCGCCTCATAGTTTGGGAGCCCGTCTCACCGAACCTCACATTACTGTGCCTACATGGCTGGACGCTTGATCATCGCTCATTCTTCGGCCAGCAGGAGCTAGCGGAACGGGGCGTCAGGGTGGTCTCTTTTGATCGCCGGGGTTTTGGCGTCAATTATCTGCCTCCGGGACTCGAGCGAGAGCTGGAAGATCTTCGACTGTTGCTCGAGCATCTCCCGGGGCCCGTCTATGCCTACGGTGTCTCGCAGGCGGCACGCTTATTGCTGCGCTATGCCGCACGATTTCCCGAGACCTTGGCGGGACTGTTCCTGCAGGGCGGGCTGGTGGATGGGCTTCCCTCGGAAGCTGCTGAGATTCCGTATTTACACTACGCTGCGCTGTTAAAAGCGGGCGATCATCGGGCTTTTTCCCGAGAATGGTTGGCGCACCCATTGATGCGCTCGGGTGTTCCTTCGAGCAAGCGTGCGGCGGTCGCGTCGCTGATCGACGGATATGCCGGCCGGGATCTCATTGAGTCATCACCCAGCGCCAGTAGCGAAGATCTTACTCAGGTGTTGCCTGATTTATTTTCCGTACAGAATCTTCCCCTGTGGGTAATTGAGGCGGAGCATGAATCCGAGGCGCGTCGCGCACATGCCCGTTTTTTAATAAACGAGTGCGGCGCCAACGCGATACCGATGCCGGGGGGGCATTTGTGTCACTTCACCCACACCCAAGAATTTAATAGTCGACTGCTGGTCGCCTTGGGTCTATCGGGCGATAGAGCGAATAGCAGCGATTAGATCAGGGGCTGTTTTAAGTCGTCGGCCAATTATTTCTGCGGTGATCTTGATGTCATCAAGGCGTTCTTTTACGAATTGATCTACGTCGATCTGACTCGTCGTTGCAGAGCTATTTATGGCTCCGACAATTCCATAGTCAGGCACGGTAATCGGGACGGCGAGAGAGGTGATGCCGTATTCAAGTTCATCGCTAATAAATGCATAGCCTTGTTGGCGAGCGGTAATGATTGCTGAAAAAATGGCCTCGGGCTCAGTGATGGTTCTGTTCGTCATCGCTGTGACAGGATGTCGGTTAATGAATTGCCGGATTTCGTGGTCTTGCCAGGTGGCTAACATGATGCGCCCTGTGGAAGTCAGCAGTGCCGGGAATCGAGTCCCTGTGTTTGCCTGAAGGCGCAGCACCCGGTGAGTGGAGATGTGGGTGATATAAAGTACGTCGCTCCCCGTAATCACAGTGAAGGAAGCGCTGTGCCCGGTTTTGGTGCGTAGGTCCTGCAGGGCAGGGCGAATAGTGTTGTCCAGGTCAAACGTTTCGTTGAACAAGGTAGCGAAAATCAGGACCTCTGGCCTCAGGGTAAACCGTCCGTCTATTTTTCCGACATAGCCCAGATCGCAAAGCGTCAGCAGGCATCGACGTGCAACGGCAGCGTTCAGTCCCGTTTTTCTGGCGACTTCGGATAATGTCATACTGGGTGTCTCGCGAGAAAAACTCGTGAGTACACTCAGTCCCTTTGCGAGCGTGGTTAGATGTTCGGGGGAACGTGCAGCATGCACCGTGCCACTCTCCCCCTGTGTTTTTGCTTCAATCACCGGTCAGAGCCATCCCTTCCATTTCCATTAGGGCACGCTCAAGTTGGTCAACCAGGTCATCGAATACGGCAATCGTTGCCTCAATGGGAGCGGCGGTTGTCATGTCAATGCCCGCTTTCTTGAGGAGCTCAATGGGGTAATCATTGGAGCCTGACTTCAGCATCGTCAGGTAGCGCTCTCTTGCGGGCTCACCCTCCTCAATAATTTGCTTTGCCAGCGCCGTAGCGGCAACAAAAGATGTCGAGTATTGGTACACATAAAAATTGTCGCTGCGCAGAAAGTGAGGGATGCGGCTCCACTCGATCTGGTTGAGTTCGTCGGCATGGACGGCGCCACCGTAGTAGTCTGCAAACACCTCTGCGTATATGTTATTCAGCACCTCCGCCGTTAGCGCTGCGCCCGATTCGACCTGCTCGTGGGCTCTGGCTTCAAAATCCGCGAAGGACGCCTGACGATAGAAACCACCGCGAAATTCATCTAGGTAGGAGCTGAGGAGGTATGCACGCTCAGCGGCTGAATCGGCTTCTTTGAGCATTTTTTGCATCAAAATCGCCTCATTGGTCATTGACGCTATCTCGGCGATAAAGGTTCGGTAGTCACCGTAAACTTGAGGTTGAGTTCTTCGCGCGAGATAGCTGTGAATGGAATGACCGTACTCATGGGCCAGCGTGGAGACGTTGTTCAGCGTCCCCTCGTAGTTCATCGAGAGGTAGGGTTTAGAAGTATAGGTCCCCCAACTGTAGGCGCCACCGCGTTTGCCACGATTTGCCATGGCGTCGACCCAGCCCTCGTCGAAGCCTTTCCAGTACACATCCAGATATTCCTCTCCTAGCGGGGCCAGTGCGTCGGCAACGATTTTCTTGGCGTCCTCGAAATCGATGTCCTCGATTGTGGGCGGGACTATCGGCGCATACATGTCCCATATTTCCAGCCGCTCCACTCCCAGCGCTTTTTGTCGGAGCCGCAGGTAGCGTTGCAGTGGCGCACTGCCTTGTCGCGCAGTAGAAATCAGATTCTCAAAAACGGCGATCGGAATGGCGTTACTGTAGGTGGCGTGATGAAGTCGCGATTCGAATCCCCTAGCGCGAGCGAAAAAGACGCGGCTTTTAACGTGGCCCTCGTAGTTGGCTGCCAGGGTGTGATTAAGCGCTTGATAGCCGGTAAACAAACCTTTCCATGCCTCTTCACGCACGCGCCGGTCCGATGAGTGCAGAAATGCGCCATAGCGAGAAGCAGTCAGTTCGACCTCATCACCTTGTTCGTCCCTAATCGTACCGAACCTCAAGTCAGCGCTGTCTATCGCTGTGAAGACGCTGTCGAACTTGTCCAACGGGTCCGACGCCATTGCCAGCAACTTCTCCTCTTTCTCCGTGAGGGTGTAAGGGCGCATGCGTGCCATTTCATCCAAATAGTGCGAGTAGGTCTCCAGCCCCGGTGTTGTCTCGATAAACCGCTTAAGCTTGTCGTCAGAAATTGCTAAGAGTTCGGGTGAGAAATAGGACAAGGCCTGCTGGTATTGCGAGTAAAGACCCTGTGCTTCTGACAGGCGCGCGCCGTTCTCAGAGATACGAGTATCCTCATAGCTCTTGAGGCCCGCATAAACATATAGATTGGCAATGACCGTCTCGACGCGCTGAATACTCTCAATTGCCTCCAGCAGCCGACTCCCGCTCTCCGACAGCGAGCCCTTGTGGCGCGTTATTTCGGGGAGTATCGCAAGAAAGCGCGTCTTCTCGGCTCGCCATGCGGCGGCGTCTGCATACATGTCGGTCAAATCCCATTTGTACGCTTCGGGAATAGCATCCCGCTCGGGTACTTCAGCGGCGAAGGCGGTTGCGCCTATTGCAGCGAGCATCAGCAGCGCGAGAGTGCGAAATCCATGGGGCATTATTAGATTCATCTCGGAAATCCTTGGCGTTGTTGGGACCTGTGCGGAGCTTATGTATCACCGGCAGGAATACAAGTGGTCGGCGAGGTCCTAGCCTAGCCCAGCGCCGCTGCTGTTACGAGGTTTGCGACGGTTCACAAGGGTTCAGGTGCCCGATGCACCTCTGCAACGGCAAATCGCTGACGGATCGCCGGGAGTGAATAAGTGTCCAGCCCGGACACAGCTAGGGCCTCCATTTTCATAAGATCCAGACTGCCGTCGCCCCGCTGTGCATCGAGCGGAAAACTTAAATGAACGATTTCGCCAATCACTAAGTGGGTGCCATTGATGCTCAGCGCTTGATGCTCACGAAGTTCGCAGCCAACGCAAAGCGCCGCGCCATCTACAAACGGCGCCGCGATTCCTTCTATCCAGTGGGCGTCGAAATGACAGGCATCGAACTCTGATTCAGCCCGGGGGTAGGGGGCCGACGTTTGGTGCGCCATTGCGGCTTCCTCAAGAGTGAAGCTGTTCAGTGTCCAGCAGCGGTTCTCGAGAATATTGTCCAGCGTATGCCGTTCACTGCGGCCTAGAGAGGGCCTTACAATAAGTGCGAGCAGCGGGGGGTTGGATCCGAGATGGAAGTGAGAACTGATGATTGCGAGGTTGGTCTGACCCGCTTCGCCGCATGTGCCAACCAGCATCGCAGGCTTGTAACCGGGTAGGCTATTGATGAGCATGGCGCGAGGTGTTCTATCCATTATCGCGATGTCAGCGGTCGACAAGACCCGCCTTGTGTCCGTTTTGGGTAGGTCTTTTTCAATCATGACTTGGGTATCGATTAGCGAAACGCCGCTTTGCCCAGAATTGATAGAGCCAGGCAGTTGCCGGCTTAATGATGGGCCACGAAAGCCAGCGCCAAAAGAAGCCAATGCGTGTGTATTGCCAAGCCGCGATATTGGCATCGAGTCCAACGGTCCATGAATCGCCCCTGCGAAGGTGGAGCGACTTCAACAGGGTGTTCTTGTCGGGCGTGTGCGCATCGGGTTCGAGCGCATGAATATCCTGCAGGACCAATTTATCGGATTTCAGACGCGCCAAATGAGCCATTTCTCGGCGACATAGGGGACAGGTGCCATCGTAGTAGAGCGTGTCGGGTTTGTTCATGCCATCGATACGCTGATCAGCTGACAGTGGATGATTTCGGCGCCGTGCGGGCCCTTTAGTTGTCCACGTTAGGATTCGGAGATCAGTGCGGCGATGCTTTTTTTAAGGAGCGCTTCGTCTCCTTTTCTGAAGCCAACATGGATTTCGCGAATGCGGCCTGCTCTATCAATCAGATAGCCCGACGGCATGCCAGCGACGGCGAAGGCTCTTCCCAAGTCCCCTGCCGTGTCGATGGCGACGGGGTAGTCGACGGGATAGCGATCGAGAAAGTCGAGGGCGTCCTCGCTGACGTAGTCAACACTGACGGCAACGACGCGGAATTCAGCATCATCAAAATCTTTGCTTATCTGGTTTAAGGCGGGTAGCGACAGCCTGCAAGGCCCGCACCAGCTCGCCCAGAAATCGACGTAGATGACCTTGCCCTGATAGGTGGAACTACCGACAGTCCCAGTGCCGTTGGCAATCAGGGGTAACTCCCAAGAGGGTTGAGGTAGCGGCGTCTCGAGAGCGATGTGTGAACCGCGCTCTGCAAAAACGCTCTGCGCCAAGAGCGCAAGACCCAGTGCCGCACCAATCGAGAACTGACGAATAAAGAGTACTGGCGGTTGCGTTGTTAGCGTCATGGGAGGACTCTGGTTAATGTCAGCGATTTCTGCCAAGCCTTTCATGGGCGTCAACCCATTCATTGACCCGGGTGGTTTTATCCACCCGTGCAGCACCAGAGAGGGACAACTCGCCCGCGACCACCAATGCCGCCGCAATTTCGCAAAGTTTCAGCGCTTTTCCCTGCCCCTCGCACCCTAGCATGCGGAGGCATTCGCGTTGGGTAGGAAGTGCGGTGCCACCGCCGTAGGTCGCCATAATAAGCGCAGGTAGCGTGATCGAAAAATGGAAATCTCCCTGACGTGTTGCCCGTTGATAGGTTGTGCACTGATTTGACTCGCCGATGTTGGCCACATCTTGACCGGTAGCAAGATAGAGCGCGGCCAACGCGTTGGCAGGATGATTGGCGTTGTTCGATGAGTTGGTAAGAATCGCGGAAAGGGTCGATATCTGCTGCCCGTAGGCGATTTGCTCGGGGGCAACCCGCAAATGCTTCATCAGCACTTCTCGCGGCACCGTTATTTCTGCAGTGACGCGACGGCCTCGGGTTTTCAGTAGATTGACCGATGACGTTTTCTTCTCCGTATCGAAATTGCCCGACAGCATATAGTGCAACATTTCCGGGCGCTGCTGGTTGATCCATTCGCAGGCCGCAAAGGTGGCGCGGCTCACCATATTTTGGCCGGCGGCGTCACCGGTTGAGTAATCGAAACGAGTAAAGATCATGCTGTGTGCATGGTAGCTCTCGATTTCGTGGAGTTTGCCAACAGAGGTGGTGGTCTCTGCTTTGGCTTTAATTGCCTCAAAGTTATCTTTAAGCCACAGCTGAAAGTCGCGTGCTTGCCGAGAGTTTCGAAAAATGAAGCAGGGGGACCGTTGCATTGATTCCTGAGAGACGGTTGTCAAAACGCCCCCAGCCTCTCGGATGACCTTCATGCCTCGGTTATAGGAGGCCAGCATCGTGCCCTCGACGGTGGCCATCGGCACGAAGAACTCACCTTGCGCATGTTCGCCATTAACCAGTAGCGGGCCAGCTACGCCAATAGGTATTTGTGCAACGCCCCAGAAATTTTCGATGTTGCTCTCCATCTCATGGGGGTCAAAAGAGAATCGTTTGGTGTGCTCCAGTGTGGCTCCGGTCTGCTCCTCTATAAACTGTTGGCGCTGCTCAATGATGTCGGCGCTGTAATCGTCCTCGGCACTTCGGGGTATTCGATTTCTGTCGCTCATAGGGTGTTGATCCGTGTTTTGGCGTTGTCATATTCGCGACGTAGTTTAGCTACATAGTCGGCAGTTGTGCCCAGCGTTTTGATGGCGCCGATACCTTGTCCGCAACCCCAAATATTTTTCCAGGCTTTTGCGTCGGTGTTGCCCCCTGAACCAAAATCCATTTTGCTGGGATCGCTGCTGGGAAGGTTGTTGGGGTCAAGACCCGCGGCCTCGATCGAAGGTTTGAGGTAGTTTCCATGAACTCCCGTGAACAAATTGCTATAGACGATATCGTCAGCGCAGTAATCAACAACGGCTTGCTTGTAGGCTTGCTCAGCGTCCGCTTCCTCGGTCGCGATAAATGCCGAACCGATGTAGCCGAGATCTGCTCCCATGGCCTGCGCCGCCAGCACCGCGTCACCCGTTGCAATGGCACCTGACAGTAGCAAGGGGCCATCAAACCATTCCCGGATTTCCTGAATGAGTGCCATAGGAGAGGTTGTTCCCGCATGGCCACCGGCACCTGCAGCCACCGCGATGAGGCCATCGGCGCCTTTTTCTATCGCCTTTTTCGCAAATCGGTTGTTGATGACATCATGAAGCACGATGCCGCCATAGCTGTGGACCATTTCATTAACCCACTCTTTCGCGCCGAGAGAGGTGATGACGATCGGCACCTTGTATTTCACGCACATGTCCATGTCGTGCTTCAGCCGCGCATTGGAGCCGTGAACAATTTGGTTAACAGCAAACGGCGCAGAGGGCGCGTCTGGGTGCTCAAGGTCGTACGCAGCGAGCTCCGTGGTAATGCGTTGTAGCCACTCCTCCAATACCGGCTCAGGGCGTGCATTGAGCGCGGGAAAGGATCCAACAACGCCCGCCTTACACTGTGCAATCACCAGATTCGGGTTTGAAATGATAAAGAGCGGTGCACCGACGACCGGTAGTCGCAAGGCGCCCTGCAGAGCGGGTGGCAAGGCCATGAAGGTTTCTCCTGATTGCTTTGATTGAAATGCGGGTTACAAGGACTCGCGTCCTCTCGTGGGCGATCCACATTTGCTGTGAAAAGTGGTCTGCATGCGAGTGCCCTGTGCAGTATGGCCGCCAGAGCGCATAATGAGGTTCATTCTACCGAGTTTCGACATAATATATGCCATTATATTGCTGCGCAACTAACGCCAGCAGGGTGGGTTGATCCGCATGTATTACCAATACTTTGGACTCTCTGAACCGCCTTTTTCGATAGCGGTTAATCCTCGATATCTTTTTATGAGCGCGCAACATCGCGACGCACTTGCACACCTGTTATACGGGGTTGGCAGTGGCGGCGGATTTATTCTACTCACAGGTGAGGTAGGTACTGGAAAAACAACGTTGAATCGGTGCCTGCTGGAGCAGCTGCCCGATAACACAGATATCGCAATCATATTGAATCCTGCGCTGAGCGCGGTTGAGTTGCTTGCCACGGTGTGCGATGAACTAGCGATCGAATACCCGGAGGGCACCAATAGCCTCAAAGTGCTGACCGATGCGCTTCATCAATTTCTGCTCGCAAACTATGCGTCCGACAGAAGAACCGTACTGATGATCGATGAAGCGCAGCACCTTAGCTTCGATGTGTTGGAGCAAATTCGATTGCTCACGAATCTCGAGACCGACGAGCGAAAATTATTACAAATTATTCTGATTGGGCAGCCCGAGTTGGGGGCGATATTAGCGCGGCCCGAACTGAGGCAGCTGAATCAGCGCATTACAGCGAGATTCAACTTGACTGCATTGGGTGCTGGTGAAGTGAGAGTTTATGTCAACCACAGATTGCAGATCGCTGGACTTGCAGAAAATCGCGCGTTGTTCACTGACTCTGCGCTCCGTGAGGTTTACCGCTTAACCGATGGTATACCGCGCTTGATCAATCTCGTCTGTGACAGGGCGATGACGGGAGCCTATGGCAGGGGTCAGTCGTCAGTATCAAAAAATTTGGTGCGAGAGGCGGGGGGGGAGGTCCTTGGCCCTAGCTCAAGGGCAGCTCTACCACCATCAAATTCGGCCGGAGCGCGGGCGGTAAAGTTTATCGCCGGGTGTGTCGCGGTTATCTCGGTTGCGATGTACCTATTTGGGAATGATCTTGGCATGCTTGATCAGTGGCGCTCACCCGCATCATGGAGCGAGCCTGAGACACCTCAGGTGGAGGTCGATCCTGCGCTGGCACGCGACTCCGAGCCCCGGGTATTGCCGTCGGAGCGATGGCAGTTGGATCCAGCACGCGCCGAGCAAGCACTGTGGCAACTGCGTTTCGATGAGCCACTTAAGGGCTCTTTGTGCGCTGCTGCTATGTCAACCAGTTGGCGATGCGAAACGGTGGAGTCCGAGGTCTGGGACGAGGTGGTAGCGATGGAGCGGCCGGTGCTGTTGGACCTTCGTCGGTCTGATGGATTCGGTGCGGTTACGGTCCTGTTGCGCATTGAGGGCGATATCGCACTCATCTGGGAGGGCATGTCTGCCTGCACCATCCCGCTCTCTTCCTTGACTGAGAGCTGGTTGCACCGTTTCCGCTATATCTGGCTGAGTCCGGAGGGCTGGACTGGACCGCTGGTTCTGGGCGACCAAGGGCCGGTTGTGCGCCAGGTGGTGGAAGCATTTGCCGCACTGGACGAGCTGCCTGCACCACCGCTAGATGTGTTTACCGAAGCCCTAGAGCAACGGGTGATGGCCTTTCAGGCTGCTTCAGGTTTGGAGGTCGACGGCGTGATCGGTGCACGCACGCTGCAGACACTGAATGATCAATTGGGACGAGGGTGGAGGTCCGCCTCTGCGATCGATCAGCTCATCGCACGCGTTGGAGCTTCGACATGTCTTTGATCCTCGACGCGTTGAAGCGATCAGAAAGCGAGCAAAGAAATGCACCCCCCATCTCCGTGTTGGATGACATTGCAAACGGGTCAGATCAACCAGGCGGGCCCGCGAGGGGGGTTGTACTGGGCGTGGCGGCATTAGCACTGCTGGGTTTTGGCTTTTGGTGGTTTGGGTCTGATGTCAGCACATTGGGGGAGGAGGCTGAAGGGGTAGCGGTTCGAGTCGGCGAGGCAATGCAAGAGAGGGTTGAAGCGACTGGCCCATCAATCGAGCCTCGGGAAGTGCTGGAGCCAGGTGGGCCATTAGCGGACATTGCTATACCGTCGGCGCAAGCACCTCGCGCTGCCCAGAGTGCGGTATTGGATCGTGTGTCGGTACTCGACCCGGAAGAGTTGGAGGCGCTGAATCAAGCGATGTGGAAGGACGCGGAGGCAGCCGCTGAATCGGTGGTGAGCGAGGGGGGAGCGCCAGATGTTTTGGGGGGTTCCCAACTGCAATCCAATAATCCCGAAGAACGCTTGGCGCCGGACCCGCTCGAGGTGGCTGAGATGGCAGCGAGTGATCCGGCGATAGACCTGCAAGAGGTGATGCAGCGACTGGCTTTGGAGGTCGGCGAGGCCTCACTGCTGCCCCATCCCGTAGGGTTACTCGATACCTTGACGCAGCAGCAAAAGGATACGGTGCCCACGATTATTTACAGCGCCCATCAGTATGGTGGCGATGCCGCCTTTGTGGAGTTGAATGGCAAGAGATTGAGAGAAGGGGGGCGTGCCGATGCGATTCGTGTCCTCGAAATTCTCCCCGATAGCGTCATTCTCAATGTGTCGGGGACAGAGTTTCGACTGAAGGCGCTCAATTCCTGGGTCAATCTTTGAGCGAGTTTTCGCTGCTTTTGAGACCCAAAAAAGCCATCATTGCGTGATACAGGTCTCTCTGTTTCATGAAAGGTTTCAGTAATTTTGGGTCTGTTACATTGGCAAAAAGTGGCACGTTTGCGCCTGTATGTTCTTCACTGAAACCGTTGTTCGTTGCGTAGTTGATCCGCATGATACTGCCCTCACGCGTCCTCAGTCGTGCAGTGTGCCCGGGGGAATAAACAGGAACAGGATAGTCAGAATAGTGGCTTGGTTCCGGTAAAATCTGGGCAGCTTGCGCATGATCTGCAGTGACTATCACGAGGGTTTCACTGTGACGGCCTGCAAACTCTAGCGACAATGCCAGCACCTTCTCAAGCTGCGATATTTCGCCAATTGACCCACACGGGTTTCTCTTGTGGCTTTGCTTGTCAATGGATGCGGACTCCACCATCAGGAAAAACCCGTTCTCATTGCTCGCTGAGAGCTGGCGCAAGGCTGCAGCCGTCATCTGGGCGAGTTCAGGAGTAGCGGCAAATGCCGGATTAGGTTCGCATTCCATGATCTCAGGCTGCCTCGCTTCGCCAAGAAAATCAGACAAACTGTGGAGCCAGCTCGTTTCGGTGGGTGCCGCACGTCGGCCGTCCGAGCCACGCCACTTGACTTCGAGATTCTCAGTGTCAAACAGGCCAATGACTGCTTGGTCAGTGCGAATTTCCGAGAGTTCGTCGCGGTCAGTGATAACGCGGAAGCCATTTTTTTCAGCGAGTGAGCGGACCGATTCCCCCGTCGCCGTTATCTGACTCAGAAATTTCTGGCCGCCGCCGAAAAGGACGTGTGCTTTGCTGTTGAATAGCTGCTCGACGATGGAGCCCGGGCCATTGTTTTGCTTGGCATCCTGCGGGCAGGTAGGTTGGGGCAGGCCGTAATAGGTGCTTCCCAGAATTTCTTCGGGGCCCTCACAGCTTCTCGAGGAGACGTGCGCAAGAAAAGAGGCCGGTGTGGCATCGGTGATAGACGAGGTAGTGACGAGTCCCACCCGGAGGCCAGCTCCAATAGCATGCTCGGCGATCGTGGGCAGATCTCGATCAGCGATATCCGTGCCGATTCTGCCGACACTGGTCATTCTGCCTGTTGCGATTGCTGTGGCGGTGTTTGCGGAATCCGCGACATACTTGGGCTGGCCTGAGGCTGAAAGGGTTTCTACCTGCACTGCGCCCCGAAACGGGAGTCCGTCGAGGATGAGCGTCCCGCTCATACCGGCCAGATAGTTCCGACCCATCGTGACATGTTGATCGTCGAACCCGTCGCCGATAATCAAGATGACATTTTTCGGGGCGGCGGCGGTGGTCCATGAGGCACCGCAGAGCACTATCAAGACAATGCAGGTGACAAGGCAAGAGGGCAGGGGATTCATGGCTCGTCGATCCAATGTGGGACGGGCGCAGAATAATCCGGGGTCTGTTAATGCACAATCATCTTTCAAGCGTTGTACCCGGTTTCGATATGTGGGAAAAAAGACTTCCGTTATGGCAAACTCAAGTGCAGATTTTTTGAGGTCCGAAGTTATGCCCGCCCTATTGTCTCGAAACACTGTTCTGTCCGCTGTAGCACTCTTGGGGTTAGCTTTTGCGCCCTTCGCGCTCGCTGAAACGATATCTGGTGCCGACACCGCGTGGATGCTGACTTCGACGGCTTTAGTGCTGTTTATGACGATTCCGGGCTTATCTTTATTTTATGCGGGTTTGGTTCGTGTAAAGAACGTGCTGTCTGTCTTGATGCAGTGTTTTGCGCTGACCGCGCTCATGTCCGTTCTGTGGTTCGTTGTGGGCTACACCCTGGCGTTTGGATCTGCGGGCGTCGAACAGGGCCCGTGGATCGGTGATTTGGGCAACTTATTTCTGGCCCAGGTATCTATGGACAGCGTCAGTGGATCAATTCCAGAGACGCTCTTCGTAATGTTCCAGTTAACCTTTGCGGTCATCACGCCCGCTCTCATTGTCGGAGGGTTCGCCGAGCGCATGCGTTTTTCAGCCATGCTGATATTTAGCTCTCTGTGGTTGGTTCTGGTTTATGCCCCTGTCTGTCACTGGGTATGGGGTGGGGGCTGGTTGGGTGCGATGGGCCTTCAGGATTTCGCGGGTGGCTCAGTGGTGCATATTACAGCGGGTGTTGCGGCACTCGTTGCAGCGACATCGCTAGGTGGCCGTCGGGGGTTCGGTCAGACTGCGATGCCACCCCACAACCTGACCATGACGGTGACGGGCGCTGGAATGCTTTGGGTGGGGTGGTTTGGTTTCAATGCCGGGTCTGCGGTTGCAGCGGACAGTAGCGCGGCCATGGCGATGTTAGTGACGCACCTCTCCGCCGCTTGTGGATCCCTTGCTTGGATGTGCATGGAGTGGATTCGTCATGGAAAGCCCTCAGTACTGGGTATTGTGACTGGCATGGTCGCCGGTTTGGGTACCATTACGCCTGCGTCAGGCTCCGTGGGGCCGGCGGGTGCGGTCGTGATAGGTCTCTCGGCGGGCGTTGTGTGCTACTTTGCAACGATAACGCTGAAAAACCGACTGGGTATCGATGACAGTCTGGATGTGTTTCCGGTGCACGGTGTTGGCGGCATGCTGGGGCTGTTTATGGCGGGAATCTTTTGCTCGCCGTCACTGGGGTTATTCAGTGGTAACGGTTTTTCCGACGGGGTTGAGGGTATGTCAGGCCAGCTAGCTATTCAGCTGTGCGGGATTGGCGCTACGTTCATTTATACCGCAGTGGTAAGTTGGGTGTTGCTCCGTGTCGTGAATGCGCTGGTTTCCTTGAGGGTGGATCAGGAGGATGAGACTGCCGGGCTTGATATCGTGCTACATGATGAGAGAGGTTACGACCTCTAGCGCGAGCGCTCGTTTTACGGCAGGGCTGCCAGTTCTACGGTGACATCCAGTCGCTCAAATGACGGCTGGCTCTGCTGTATTTCCCAAACCGTCAAGGGATGTGCCTCCCCCCAATCCGCGGGATAGGTCAAGGTGAGGGTTTCCCCCCGTGCGCACACGGCGAGGTCTGGGATACTTTCCATTTCTTCCACGTGTTTCAGGATGACCGCGAGCCTTAGCAGGATCATCATGCGGGCCACATTTTTTCGCCTGCGGCGAGGAATTGTGTCGAGGCTCTCAGACCGGATTTTTCCTTTTAGTCCGGATATCAATGCGGCCATGACCTCCTGATCTTGCTGTGCGAATCCGGGCAAGTCACTGTTAAGCACGAGATAGGCCGAGTGCTGAGAGTAATTTTTCTGAGACACCGCAACGCCAATCTCATGTAAAGCCGCCGCCCAGGTTAAAAGGTCCATCTCGCCGCTGGTCAAGTGCCACTCCGGCGCGGTTGCTGAGGCCAATGCTCCCACGCGGCGACATACCAAATCAGCGATCGCCGCGTCTACGTTATAGCGTTGCTGCATTGCCACCACGGTGCGAGTGCGAACGTCCTCATGGTCGAATCTTCCGATCAGATCATAAATGACGCCCTCTCGAAGTGCTCCCGACGAAGTGCGCATGACTTCTATTTGCAGTCCGTCAAAAATACCAAGAGTGATCGCAAGTCCGGCGGTTACGACGCCTTTTCGCGTGTCGCTGAGCCCCTCCAGACTGAGTTCGTCAACGTGTCCGAAAGTCAGGAGCTTTTGCTTCAGTTTCTCGAGGGAGTGGCGATCGATACCGTTTTCTCGCCAGCCCGCGCTTGCTATGAGAGTTTCGATCGCGCGTAGGGTGCCGGAAGACCCGACCGCTTCCTGCCACTGGCTACTATGGTAGCTGCGCCGAATGTGCGAGACCTCTATTCGGGCCCGGTGGTAAGCCGCGTCGAAACCCTCGCGACTGATCGAGCCATCCGGCAGGTATAGGCGACCATAGGATACGCAGCCCATTTGCAGGCTCTCGAGTTTTTTTGGTTCGAAGCGCTCTCCCAGGATGAACTCTGTGCTGCCTCCGCCAATATCGATAACCAGTCTGACATTGGCGTCGTCAGACAGGGTGTGTGCTACGCCGAGATAAATGAGACGAGCCTCTTCACGGCCATAAATCACCTCAATAGGTGCGTCGATGATTTGTTCGCCTGGTTCGATAAATGCTTGGCGGTTCTTGGCTCGCCTTAAAGCGTTTGTGCCAACAATACGAATTTTGTCAGGGCAAGTACTGTCTATCAGTTGCTTGAAGCGTTCTAGGCAGGCGAGCCCGCGCTCAATTGCCGGTGTTGTGAGCATGCCCGATTCATCGGTTTCACCCAGTTGAACTTTTTCGGCGAGAGCGTGCATCGGTTTCAGCTCTCCAAACTCCGATTTGGCGATCATTAAGTGAAACGAATTGCTGCCCAGGTCGATCGCAGCCAAGAGCTGCTCCTCGGTTCCGCCAGTGTCAGTCATTGATAGAGGGCCTGATGCATGGCAAAGCAGGCGTCGTGCCCTGGCACACATGTTGTTGGGTGGTTTGGAATCATTTTCGGTAGCACCGTTTTGCTCTGCCAGTCATGCGCGTCATCAATTCGTACCCTATTGTGCCGCAAGCCTCCGCCACCTCGTCTACGCCCGGATTTTGTCCCCAGAGAATCACGGGGGTGCCTATCGCCACAGCACCACAATCAGTGACGTCAATCGTCACCATATCCATCGATACACGGCCAACCAGAGGGACCTTTTTGCCATTAACGGCCACTGGCGTTCCATTTTGCGCGGACCAAGGGTAGCCGTCTCCGTAGCCCACAGGCAGCGTGGCGATAAGGCTGTCGCGCTGCGCTGTCCAATGACCGCCATAGCCAACGGACTCTCCGGCAGCGACCTGCCGGAGAGCCATTACGGTTGTTTGAAACTGCATGGCCGGCTTCAATGTTGAATTGCTGGCCAATCCGGTAATAAGGCCACCGTACATGGCGTAGCCCAGGCGGGCCCACGTGTCTTGTGAGGAGAGCCCCAAACGGCTGGCTGCTGAATTGCAGAGACTGATTTCATGAGGCCAGTCCGACACAATTTCGCGCCATCGGTCCAGTTGGTTCTTACTGAGGCGGCTCTCGGGTAGCTCAGCCGACGCCAGATGCGACATGAGCGTTAGGCGAGAGCAGCCCGCACTTTCCAGTGATCGTCTCACGGTAGACAACTCTTCTGGCGAGAATCCGAGTCGATGCATTCCGGTATCAACTTTTACCCACAATTGAGGCAGCGCATCGCCGTACGGCAAACACCAGCTGACCTGGGAGGTTTCGTGCAGCGCAAGCCAGAGATTTTCTTTTGCCGCCAGCGCTACATCTTCAGCTGAGTGCGGCCCCTCCAGGATGAGAATGGGCTTGCCAACTCCTGCGGCCCGAAGCGCTAACGCCTCCTCGGTAAAGGCAACAGCGAAGGCGTCAACTAAGTCTTCAATGTGATGAGCGACTGGGACCGCACCGTGTCCGTAAGCGTCGGCTTTGATAACGCCCATAAATCGAGTGGCGCCAAGGCAGGTTTTCAGCACGGCGATATTATCGCTGATGGCGCCGAGGTTGATGAACGCAGTGGTCGCTCTGGGCATCAGGGTGTGTCAAATCGATAAAGATGAAATAGGTGCTGTGCCTCCGCCCAGTAATTACCGGGCTTGCCGTCGCCGACCGGTTTGCCATCGATGGCTATTACGGGTGCCAGTTCTTTTGTTGACGAGCTCAACCAAACCTCGTCGGCAGACATAACAGTCTCGCGAGTGACTGGCCCTACTTGCACCTGCCAATCGGTATGTTTTTCGATTAGCTCGAGGCACAAACGCCGGGTCACACCCGGGAGCTTCTCATGGTCTAATTCAGGGGTGCAGATCTGTCCGTCTTTAACCACAAAGACATTACAGGCCGCCGCTTCTGTTAAAAGGCCACATTCATTGAACAGCAGGACTTCTTCTGCCCCTTCATTAATCGCCTCCATCATATGAAGTACGTTCCCGAGCAGCGCTGTGGACTTGATGTGGCATCTGGCCCACCTGGCGTCTGCCCGGGTGACCGTAGTAAAGCAAGTCGCGGTTTCCACGTCGCCGGTTGAGGGGGTATTAATGGGGAAGGTGTAGGCGAATACTGTCGGAATGGTGTGTTCCGGGAAGGCGTGTTGGCGCTTCTCTGCCAAACCACGCGTGATTTGCAGGTAGATGCCCAGGTCACTGCTCCCATTGCGTTCGATCAGCAGCTCAAGCACCTGTGAAAGATCTTCATCCGACCGGGTGATGTTGAGTTGAATACCCGCTAGCGAGTGCCTGAGTCGATCCAAGTGATACTGAGCGGCAACCATTTTTCCTGCGTAGCAGGGGATCACCTCATAGACGCCATCGCCGAAAAGGAAGCCGCGGTCCATCGGCGATATTTTCGCCTCCAGCAGCGGTAAGTATTCGCCATTGAGATACGCGATTGTCATAGAGGGCTCTCTTGATTAAGCAAGGTAATGATAGCTTCTACCAGCGCGCAGCCGGCGCCTTCCGTAAAACCATCCTCGGTAGCCGTCTGTGCGCCAGTGACCCCATCAACCGCACCAGATTCAACGAGCGTTCGTAGGTCTTTGCGGATATCCGCGATGATGCCCGCTATGTTGTCACTTCGAAAGTAGGTCAGGGCGCATAGCGCATAGGCCGCCCAATTCGACACGTCAGCCACCACCAACTCATCGCAGGTACTGATCGCTGGATGAATATCTAATTCACTTAAAGCGTTGAGGGCTTTGCCCATACCCATTTCATTACCTCCGTCACCAATTGCTATCGTGGGACAGTTGGCAAGCTCGAGGTAGGCCTCAGCGGGGGTGCAGTCTGCTGAAATGTCCTGCCCTGCCATGTTGTAGTACCGCCCGTCCCGTGCGGCCCCGGGACGCTCGATACTGATTACCAGATCTGGCGGTGCGTTGCTGTAGAGATCGCGCACTGATGCGCGGATTTGCTCTCTGGAGCCGGTGGCCAATTCAAGACATCGGAAAGCCGGACTGAGGCATTGTGTTAGGGAGGATTCAGAAAGTATGGTCGGTCGTAGTTTGTGACGTTCACAGGCCCGATACAGTGCCATTGCGCCGGCCGGTCCATCTGTTTCAAAAGTACCCGCGACGGGGAAACCGGTGACGATGTAAGCATTTCCGCGCTGTGTTCTCAGCAAATGCGCTGCTCGCTCGAGGTAGCCCGGGTCGAGTGCTTGCCTCACACGACTCATATGCCTATGGTTATGTTGTATGAGAAGCTTCTCAATCGCCTCGATGGTTTGTGTGCTGGTAAGACCGTTCACGATAATTTTGTCTCGATGTAGTGGTGCTCCAACCAGGTGATGCGGTCTGCCTCCTGAGGCGTGACAGGGATAAGCTGCACTCGCTGACCCGGTCTGGATTGTACTAAGCGCTGGCAGTCTGCTTCGATAACCGCGCCTGCCTTTGGATAGCCGCCAACCGTTTGCCGATCATTGAGTAAAACGATGGGTTTACCGTCCGGGGGTATTTGGATGGCACCGTAGCACGTTGCCTCCGACAGCAATGACTGAACGCCTGTATTCACGGGGCTGCCGTCCAGTGCGATACCCATTCGATTGGCCCGTGGCGTAACCGAAAATGTCCCAGTATCAAGTGCCCGCTTTGCGGCTGAGGAGAGAGCGTCGAACTGAAATCCGGGGACGAATCGCAGTGAAAGTAGGTCGCGGTCTTGCACAGTGATCGGCGTTGGACACTGAGTGATGCGGGAGCGGGTGTCTGACCCCAGGGGCAGGGTGTCACCGTCTCGGAGATATCTGCCTTCGACGCCGCCAATGCGCTCTCTAGGAGACGTGCTTCTACTACCAAGCTGGAGGGGAGTGTTGAATCCTCCCTCGACATGAAGATAGCTGTAAATGCCTTGGCCGCGCGGTTTGATGGTCACCACTTGATTTTCCGAGGTTTCTTCGACTCTGCCGCTATCGCGCTCGGTGTTGCCAATGGTAACGACTGTCGGAGCACCGGTTACGATAAATCGGCAATTGTGAGATGTGACGAAGGCGAGGTCCCCATAGGCGAACTCTAATGCAGCTTCATCAGCGTAATGTCCAAAGCAGTACTGCCCTGCGCGCAGCGCATAATTATCCATGGCACCGCTGGGGGGGATGCCGTTTCGCTGATGACCCCGCCGACCGCTATCCTGAATAGTGCTAGCGATGCCCGAGCGAATGAGTGTCAGTGTTCTCACGCTTTGTTCAGTTTCGCTTTCAAGGCCCGATAGTCAGCCATCGTAACGGGTTCAAATTTGACCGAATCGCCGACGGCGATCAGTGCAGCCGGATTCGATGCCAGATCAAACAGCGGTGTCGGGCAAGCCCCGATGAGTCGCCAGCCGCCCGGCGATGCGCATGGATATACAGCCGTTTGCCGGTCGGCGATGGCGACTGAGCCTGCATTCACACTCGCCCGGGGGGTGGTCAGTCTGGGTGTCGTCAATTGCTCGTCCACTGTGCCGAGGTAGCAAAATCCAGGTGCAAAACCTGTGGCGTAAGCGAAATAAGGACTGCCACTATGCCGCTCAATGATATCTTCAATACTCAGATTCTTCTGCTCGGCCAGCCACTCGAGATCGGGAGCAACACTGGGGTGGTAAAGCACGGGCAGGGACACAGTTTTACAACCTGCTTCAGGCTCATTGGCGGTCTCCTTCAGATTTGTCGCACGCTCTTCCAGCCAGTGCTGTGCGCCTTCTCTATCCAGCGCTAGCGGCTGGAAAAATAAAGTTAACGTGGTGTAGCCCACGACACTATCTACGAGGGCGCCTGCAAATTCCCGCTGGGCTTGGGCTTGAATAGAAAGTAAGCCATAAGTCAGTGACGGCGTGGGGGTCTCGGAGAACACCAAGCGCAATCCCAGATTACCGGCAGGGCCAACGGCAAATTCCATTCACGCTTTATCCAGTGCGTTGCGAATGGCCTTGATCATTTTTACGGCGCCCGGTGTGTCGCCATGGACGCATAGCGTGTCGGCATTGACAGGGATACGCTTTCCTTTGGGCGTTCGAAGGTTATCGTTTGCAATGGCAATAGACTGGTTAACCGCTGCTTCCACCGTCAGCAGTGCGCCGGGTTTGTCGCGGGGAACGAGAAGTCCTCGACTGGTGTAGCCTCTGTCCGCAAACGCCTCATAACGAAGCGTTAATCCGTGCTCGATGGCGAGTTGCACTGTTTTTCTATCGCGCGGCGTTGCGAGCACAATCAGTGATAATTCGGCATGCCAGCTTGCAACCGCCCTCATGACGTCATTGAGTATCATCGGATCGTCCAGCATCGCGTGATAGAGCGCACCGTGGGGCTTCACAAAGCTAACCCTTGTCCCATGGGTTCGCGCAATCCCGTCTAGCCCGCCGATCTGATGGTGAATCAGGTCGATTAATTCAGGTCCGCGAATGTCCATTGCTCTGCGGCCGAAGCCCTGAAGGTCTGGGTAGGATACGTGGGCCCCCACTTCTTTATTATGGTGGCGTGCCATGACCACGCAGCGACGCATGGTGCCGGGATCGCCAGCGTGTCCGCCGCAGGCAATATTGGCGGCGTCGATCAGGGGCATGACGGTCTCATCATCGCCCATGGTCCATGCCCCGTAGCTCTCTCCCATATCACAGTTCAGAGTCAATTTTTTTGTCATCAGAAGATTGCCAGATCGGTATTTTTTAGGTCAGTGACAAGCATATGCCCGGGTTCATGGGTCACCGCAAGCGGCAGTTTCGCCGCCTGCAGGGCGACTTGCGGTGTGACGCCGCAAGCCCAGAAGACGGGTATTTCGGAGTCTCTCACAGTCACGGCTGCGCCAAAATCCGGTTTGCTCAGATCAGCGATGCCTATATGTGAAGGATCCCCAAGGTGGATGGGTGCGCCATGAACGGAGGGAAAGCGAGAGCATATTTGTATGGCTCGTATGGCATCAGAGGCGACCATTGGCCGCATGCTCACCACCATATTTCCGGCAAATGGTCCTGAGGCCGCGCAGGGGATGTGCGTGGTGTACATGGGTACGTTAACACCTTCTGTAAGGTTGCGAATTTCTATTCCAGCGTCCAACAATGCCTCCTCAAAAGAGAACGAGCAGCCAAGCGCAAAGGCCGTCCAGTCGGCCTGCCAGAGTTCGGATATATCAGTTACTTGCTCCGCCAAGACCCCATTTCGCCAGACGCGGTATTTAGGCAAGTCGACGCGGATATCGATGTCGTCGCCGAACTCGGGAAGGGTGATTGCGCCGGGCTCCGGGCTCATGGCCAGCAGGGGACAAGAACGGGGATTGCGTTGGCAAAAGGTTTGGAAATGATTCGCCGCTGCTATAGGCAGTATTACGATGTTTGCTTGGACGTAGCCGGGCGCCAGCCCCGAGGTTTGCGTGCTGAGAGTGCCGGCTCTGCATTGTGCTCGGATACTTTTGCCCGTCGCCTTCGCTTCAACTGCTACCATCTTAAACCTGAAATTGTATAGTGTTTACGCATCATAATCCTAAACGAGAAAGCTCATGCCGCATTTTTCTTCCTACGCAACTGAAACCCCCGACCGGCCCGCTTACATCTTGGCCAATTCTGGAGAAACGGTGACCTATGCGGAGCTGGATCGGCGCTCAAACCAGATTGCACAGCTGTTGAGGTGCTCGGGTATCGAGCGCGGTGATCATATTGCAATGATGATGAAGAATTGCGCCGAGTTTCTTCAGGTTGCGCAGGGGGCTCTTCGCGCCGGGGTGATTTTTACGCCCATCAGCACGCACCTCAAGCAGGACGAAACGGCGTATATCATTACCAACTGCAAAGCGAAGCTATTCATCGCGTCGGCCAGCCTGGCGGAGGTCGCCACTGCGGCTGCAGCGGCGTCGGCGGGTTTGAGTCGATGTTTGTCAGTGGGCGGTGATATCGCTGGTTTTGAATCCCTTGAAGGACAGCTGGAGCAGTTGCCCGCCACACCCATTGCGGATGAGTTTTTGGGTGCACCCATGCTCTACTCGTCGGGTACGACGGGTAAACCCAAGGGCGTCTATTGGCAGCCGCACGCAGAGAGTATTCATGCCGACCACCCAATGTCCGGCAGCGTTGGCGCGTTTTTTGGATTTGGGGTCGATACGGTCTATCTGTCGCCGGCGCCGCTCTATCATGCCGCCCCGCTGCATTACAACTTGATGGTCCTCGGACTGGGCGGCACGTCAATCATCATGGAGCAGTTTGACCCGGTGCAGTCCTTGGCGCTGATCGAGCGATACAGAGCCACCCACAGTCAATGGGTGCCAATTATGTTTGTGCGCATGCTCAAGCTGCGGGGGGACGAGCGCGAGCGCTACGACCTCAGTTCAATGAAGTGCGCGATTCACGCTGCCGCGCCGTGTCCCATCGATGTTAAAGAAGCGATGATTAATTGGTGGGGCCCGGTGATTGTTGAGTATTACTCAGGCAGTGAGGGGAATGGCTTCACTATCATCGACTCGGCGAATTGGCTTACGCACAAGGGTTCGGTGGGTCAGGCCATCATAGGGCAACCCCGCATTCTCGGCGAAAACGGAGAGGTATTGGGCCCGGGCGAGGTCGGCGATGTTTATTTCGCGGAGAGCCGTCCCTTTGAGTATTTTGATGAACCCGAGAAGACCCGAGAAGCTTTTAACGAGCAGGGTTGGAGCACTATGGGAGATGTTGGTTACCTTGACGAAGAGGGGTTCCTTTACCTGACGGATAGAAAAAACTTCACCATCATTACGGGCGGGGTAAATGTTTATCCTGCCGAGATTGAGGGACTGTTAATTACCCACGATAAAGTTGCCGATGTTGCCGTTTTTGGTGTGCCGCATCCTGAATTTGGCGAAGAGGTGGTGGCGGTGGTGCAGCCTCTGGATTGGAAAGACGCGACCGATGAGATCGCAGAGGAGCTCTCACTGTGGATGCGCGAGCGCTTATCCAGCGTGAAGGTCCCGCGCAGGATTGATTTTTTGCAAGAGTTGCCTCGTATGGACAATGGCAAGCTCTATAAACGCCATTTGCAGGACGCCTATCGCGCCGCCGTGTAAATTAAAAAGATGGCAAGCTGGTGCCCGCATCCATGAGCCTCTATGATTACAGGTGCGTATTCGTTAACAGACTTCAATGACGAGGTGGTGGTAGTTGACGGCAAAATCGGAGTTACGGCAGTACGAGCGGGACATGGATCTCGCGGAGTCCTACGAAGAGTGGCTTTTGGCCGCAGAATCGCATGATGCGGCGAGCGGGATGGCCACTTGGCGCAAGGAAGAGCCCTCTGATCTTTATGATCACGCACAAATCCGCTACCGTCTGGACCGCTTGCGAAAGTGCCGCAAGCAAAAAGATTGGTCCGGCCTGCTCTATGCGCTAAACGAGGGCATCCATGGCAACATGGGCGGGATGGGCAAAAGTGTTCTTTATCGGCAGGCGAAGTCTGGCACTAAAGTCCTGATAGAGCAGTATATTCAGGAGATTGATGACGCGCTCAGGCTACTGGCAGAACTGCCTGATGAAGTCATTCCGATCCAGCAAAAATTGGATTTTTTCTATCGAAGCAACGTTTGTTACGGCCGCTCCGCGTTAATGTTGAGTGGCGGCGGCGTGCTCGGGTTTTTGCATGTGGGCGTTGTTACGGAGTTGCTGGGGCACGGTCTGTTGCCGCGTGTCATATCGGGTTCTAGCGCGGGTTCGATTGTGGCCGCAGTGCTCGGTGCTTACACTGATGAGGAGATGCAGGGTCTCGATTTCATCGCCATGCTTGAGTCTGGAGGCAACGACGCGGCAGGTTTGATCCGAAGGTGGGTGACCGGTGCCGGTGTGCGTTTCACGGCCGATAATACTGAGCAGCTTATCGCGGCCGCTATTCCGGATCTGACCTTTGCGGAGGCCTATGCCAAAACCGGGAGACAGGTCAGTATTACCGTTGCGCCTGCTGAGCCTCATCAGCGCTCTCGGTTGCTAAACGCCGTGTCGTCACCGAACGTCTATTTGCGCTCTGCCGTGATGGCGTCTTGCGCCATTCCGGGCGTTTTTCCACCCGTCATGTTGCAGGCAAAGAACGAAAAAGGTGAGCCCCAACCTTATCTCCCGGCCCGTCGATGGGTGGACGGTTCGGTGGCGGACGATCTTCCGGCGAAAAGACTTTCTCGGCTGTTTTCGACAAATCATTACATTGTCAGCATGGTGAACCCTATTGCTCGCGCCTTCTTACCGCGTGATGAGCGTGCCCGTCCTGTTCGACGAGCGGCGTCATCTTTGGGCATCGGTATTGGTCGGGAAATGCTCAATTTCTATCGGGGAGTTGCTAAAAGATACGGAGAGAACTGGCCGAAATTCAATATGATGCTGCACAGTGTTCATGCATTGCTGGATCAAGAGTACTCCGGTGATATCAACATCGTGCCCAAGTTTAGATTGCAGAACCCCCTCAAGCTTATCAGTCAGCCCAGCTCGGATGAGTTGGGCCTATTGGTACGGGAGGGTCAGCGAGCCACCTTCAGCCGCCTTGAATCCATACGCCGGTGCACCCAAATTTCCAGAACACTGGAAGAGATTCTGCATCGTTTCGAATATGGTGATCTCAGGCCGGCCCCGGGGACTTATCGTCGGCCGAAAAGCTCCCGACGGAGACCCCCTCCCACGGCCGCTCAAATGAAGACCCTGAAAGCCGGATCAGAGCAGAGGGTTGCCAAAACTCAGTCGGCATCTGCCCGAGTCCGCAACAGCGCGCCGCGGGCTAGGGTCAAAAGTTCGGCGGCCTGACCCACTTAAAGGTGGCTCAGGGAATGAAGGCGGCGCCGAGTGCGGCGAGAGGGCCTACCATAATAGCGCGGCTATCGGCCTCAGCGCTCGAGGCTGTCCCTATTTGTGCGCGTTTCTTAATGCCCTGCAGTATCGCGGCAATTCTGAAGAAGCAAAAAGCCATATAAAAAGACCAATTGTCGATGCCGTCGCGACCTGTCCTGCGGCAATAGGCTGCGATGTATTCTTCATCCGAGGGTAACCCAAGTGACGACCGGTCCAATCCTTCGAGCCCAGCAATGCCGCCCTCTCGAGGAAAACGCCAGGCCATGAGCTGGTATGCGAGGTCGGCGAGGGGGTCGCCCAATGTGGAGAGTTCCCAGTCCAAAATGCCGATGATTCGCGGTTCTGTTGGATGAAACATCATGTTGTCGAGCCGGTAGTCTCCGTGCACCAGCGCTACTGTTTCGTCACCTTCAGGGATGTGACTGGGCAGCCAATCGATAAGCGCTTCCATATCTGGGACGACCTCTGTCTCCGAGGCGCGATACTGCTTGGTCCAGCGGCCGATCTGCCGCGCATAATAGTTGCCAGGTTTGCCATAATCGGAGAGACCGACAGCATTCACATCGACGCAGTGGAGCTCAGCTAACACTCTGTTCATCTCATCATAGATCGCTGTGCGCTCGTCATTGTTTACCTCGGGCACTGCCGGATCCCAGAAAATACGTCCCTCCAAGTGCTCCATCACGTAGAACATGGAGCCAATAACCGAGTCGTCAGCGCATAAGGCAACGGCATTGGGGACGGGTACCGGCGTGTCACGCAGAGCATCGAGCACCATGAATTCTCGATCAACTGCATGCGCCGAGGCCAGCAACTCACCAGGCGGCTTGCGTCGTAGCACAAAATTTGCGTCGCCCGCGCTGAGCTTGAAGGTTGGATTTGATTGCCCGCCTGCAAATTTTTCCGCTGATAGCGTTCCTTCCAGGCTTGGAATTTGCTCACGGAGCCAGGGTTCCAGAAGAGTCAAGTTAAGGTCTTGTGCGCTCATAGTGCTCCTCTTGCGTTCGATAAGACTCGCACCGGTGGGGGTTGAAGTAGCCGGGCTATAGCCAGTTTGCTACCGGCGCGTTTGGGCTGGAATACCTTTTTTGCTATTGGCATTATACCTGCCAATTCCCGAGCGTCGGCAACTGGTTGTCGTCACAGCGTTAGGGTATCTTGCGCTAGCTTTCGGGTTCAATCATTCATGATTTCCCATTCATAAGAAAACGAAGGGGCAGGTGGCATATGGGTACTGACCAAGTCATGGGCTATTACCGGCAGGCGGTCGAGATGGTGACGGCCCCGGGTGCGTTTCTCGAAGTGACCACTATCGAGCGCCAAGGGTATGCGCTCAAAGCCTACAAGCATGCGCCCGGCAGCCTCCGTGATCTATGGCTGCTTGGGCAAAGCCATGGCGAAAAAGAGTACATCGTTTATGGCGAGGAGCGTTGGACTTATGCCGAGGCGGGGCAAATCGTCGCCAATTTTTCTGCCTGGCTACAGAGTCAGGGCGTCGGGTCCGGTGATCGTGTGGCTATCGCCATGAGAAATTATCCGGAATGGATTTTTGCTTACTGGGGCATCCTCGCTGTCGGGGGCGTGGCGGTTGGCATGAATGCTTGGTGGGTCGCTGACGAAATGTCATATGCGCTCAACGACTCCGAGCCCAAGTGGCTGATCGCGGATGATCGCCGGTTGGCTACCTTCGCTGAGATTGCGGCAGACTTTCCGACTCTCGGCATTGTGGCAGTGCGCGATTCTGATCCAGCGGTGCCAGCAGTGCAGTGGATCAACGCGATAGGTGAGTCTGGGATGCTCGCTGATACGCCCATTGATCCCGATGATGATGCCTGCATTTTTTACACCTCTGGAACCACCGGTCGACCCAAAGGGGCACAGTTGACCCATCGAAGTTGCGTGCACAATGTGCTGAACGTGGCAGCGATGGGGCAAATTTTTGCGACCACGCAGGCACTGGGGCGCGGCGAAAAGCCCGATGCGCCGGTATCTTTGCCGGCCCCCACGTCCCTTGTCGCAACGCCGCTATTCCACGTCACCGCAAACAATTGTGTGATGCAGGGAGGCACGGTTGGTGGCGGAAAACTGGTGCTCATGT
>Ga0181602_10000188_pt1 | contig 54281 bp, 38 predicted proteins | sample 041ome_14_FD_148640 | JGI IMG/M metagenome (GOLD analysis project Ga0181602, IMG submission 148640) | Coastal salt marsh microbial communities from the Groves Creek Marsh, Skidaway Island, Georgia - 041408US metaG (spades assembly) | ecosystem: Environmental > Aquatic > Marine > Intertidal zone...
ATGCCGATGGTTTCGCCGCGGCCCGCGCGCGGGGTGTTGCGCTCCCGTTCGGTCCCCTGGGCGCGGCGCGGGGAGACGCGGCGGAAAAATGTGATTAATAAGAACTACCAGTCTTTCTGTGGTGGATGCTCGTCACGCCTTCGGCGTCTAAGAGAGTCCCGCGCTCGACTTCGGCGAGGACGACCCAGTGGTCGCCGGCCTCCATTCGCTTCGTGACGGTGCACTCGACGCACGCGAGGGCCTGTTTCACCACGGCGCAGCCGTTGGTTTCGGAGATGTCTACGTCGAGCGCGCCGAAACGGTTCTCACCGGGAGCGAACGGTTTGAGTAGGGCCTTCATGACGTCCTTTTCGCCGCCGGACTTGAGGACGTTGAGGTTGAACTTGCCGCCGGTCATGAGGAAACTCTCGACGGCGCGCTCCTTGGCGACGGCGACGGTGAGCGCCGGCGGATTGAAGCTCGCTTGAGATACCCAAGACGCTAACATGGCACTTTGCGTGTCTTCGTTCTTCGTCGTCACCGCGCATAGCGAGCCGACGATGCGCCCGACGGCGGCGGCGGTGTCACTGACGCCGTCCGCGGCTTGGCCGACGGATTTACGCTCGAGCACTTGTTTGCGGCGCTCGATCTTGCGCACCGCTTGCGCGAGATCCGTCCCGCTCTCTTCACAAAGCTGCAGCGTCTCGGCGGTAGGTTTGAATTTACACCGCAACGGCTCGAACGCACTTTTAAAGCCCGCGTCTGTCAAGCGTTTGTCGATCATCTCCACCGCTTCGCCAGACCAGCCAAAGGATCCAAAGGAGCCGCACGGCTTCTCCAAATCGCCCTCCTTCACGATCGCCCCGAGTGCGGTCTGCACGGGCGTCGGTAAAGTGCCACCGAGCGTCGGTGCACCGAGGGCGAACCCCGCGCTACGTTTCAACACTTCTTCCACTTCGATCGGTGACGCGAGCTCGCAGTTGAACATTTCCGCGCCGACGCCTGTCTTGGCGACGCCTCGCGCGATGGCTTGCGCCATCGCGCCGGTGTTCCCGTACGCACTGGCGTAGATGATGGCCACGGACAAGTTATCCCCAGCGGAAGTTTGCATTTTGCACCACTCTACGTACTCTCGATACAGCTCCGTGACCGAGGACGCGACGACCGGGCCGTGCGCCGGGCAAATAGTCTTCGCGACGCCCTCGAACGCTTGCGAGCTCGTTTTCCCCGCCATGGACTTGCCCATCGCGCGCAGCAAAACCTTTTTCAACGCGCCGCTCTTTTCCCACTCCTCCATCCGTCGTCCCATCCGTTCGTCGTACGCGTTCTCTTCTTTCACGGTAAGCTTCTCGAGCAAAGGCGACACTTGCCTCGCCATCGGCGCGAGGAGGCAGTCAAAGTAAAACCTCCAATCCTCCCCGAACGTCTCCAACCCGCCCTCATCGCCGTATCCTTCCATCGTGCCGACGTGTGCGGAGAAAAACTTCGACGTAAACAGAGTTTGCGACTTCTCATCGCGCGCGAAGATCAAATCCGGCCAACGCGGCGTGGGCGCGAGCGTAAATCTCAAAGTCCGCCCGCCCAAATCCAACCGCTCGCCGTTGCGCACGACGCGCAACCGCGCCCTCAGTTTCCCATCCGTCCCCTTCCACGCCGCACACAGCGCTTCATTCGTCAGAGGACTATTCGGTTTCAGCGCCTGTTGAATCAACTGCGCCCCCGGATTCGAGCACAGCACCTCCACGCACGCCGCGCCCTCGCTCCTGTTCGCGATCGCCGCCGCGAGCGCGTCCAACCGCCGCGGACTCACGTGCAGCACCGCGTGATACGCCGCGTCGCGCGCCCACGCCCCCAGCCCCTCGATCTCGCGCGCGTACCCCTCCGCGTGTCTCCCGTCGACGCAATCGATCAGGCACGCATCCTTTTCGCCTCGCGTCGCGTACGCGTTCTCCGTCGTCCCTCGCCGCGCGCCGTACTCCACCTCGAACGTCCGTCGCGCGCGCGTCGCGAACGACACCATCGCCACCCCGCCGACGACGTCATCGCGCGTCGCGACGCGATCGTCGCCGTCGTCGCCGTCGCGCGCGCCGTCGTTCGCCGCGAACAGCGCGTCGCGCGCGCGCTTCGAATCCGCCGCGCGCGTCTCCTCGCGTCCCGTCTCGAGCGCGCGTCGCGCCGTCGCGCGCCGTCGACGCGCGACATCGCGCGCGCGTCGCGTCGCGCATCGCGTCGCGTCACCGCGCGTCGCGGCGCGCGTCGCGGCGCGCATCGCGGCGTCGTCGAGTGCCGTCCGCGTCAGCGCGTCGCCATCGCGCGACGCGCGCGCGATGGAGCGCGTCGACGCCATCGCGCGCGCGCTCGGCGCGACGCGCGACGACGTCGTCGGCGAGCTCCTGCGCGCGATGGGCGTCGATCGGTGCGCGCGGCGAGCGCGCGCGCGACGATTCGGTTCGGTTCGGTTCGGTTCGGTTCGCGACGACTGACGACGCGTCGCGCGCAGGGACGAGCGCGAGGGCGGCGCGCGCGTGCGCGAGGCGTTCGCTCGAATTCTCGCCGATCGACGCGCGAGCGGCGACGCGTCGACGAGCGACGACGACGACGACGACGACGACGGACCGCGCTCGGCGCTCGACGCTCGGCGCGACGGCGACGACGCGTCCGAGAGCGAGATTCCACCGCTTCGCGAGCGATTAAAGCGCGGCCGCGACGCCGCGACGACGGGAGACGCGCGATCGAGCGCGACGCGACGCGCGACGCGACGCGCGGCGACGGATTCCGAAGTCGCGAACGCGCTCGCGGCGTGGCTTCGCGCCGACGACGAGACGTACGAGCGCGCGCTGCTGACGCGCGGCGTCGACGTCGACGACGCGCTGGCGCGCGCGCGAGTCGCGGGCGTGCGGGCGAGTCGCGCGGTGTTCGTCGAGTGGCTCGAGGGCGAGGGCGTCGCGCTGGCGCACACGAAGACGCGCAGAGCGCGCGAGCGCCGTCGTCGAGCGCGCGTCGGCGCGCCGTCGCGATAGTCGTCGAGCGTCGCGTCGCGTCGCGTCGCGCGGGTAGTCTAGCGTTAGTTTTAACGCGGCGCTCGAAATGAATCGTTCGCGCGCGTCGTCTTCGCGTCGTCGTCGTCGTCGATCGGTCGCGAACCGTCGTCGCGTCACACCATGCCTCGCGTCGTCTTCGCCTCCGTCGCGCCCGCGCGCGACGTCTCGCGGCTCCACGTTCGCACCCCGCTCGTGAAGTCCGCGCCGCTGAGCGAGATAATGCGTCGCGACGTGTACCTCAAGCTCGAGTGCGCGCAGCCGAGCGGGTCGTTCAAGCTGCGCGGCGTCGGACGCGCGTGCGCGCTCGCCGTCGAGCGCGACGGCGCGCGCCTGCTCGTCTCCTCTTCGGGCGGCAACGCGGGACTCGCGACGGCGCACGCGGGACGCGAGCTGGGCGCGCAAACGGTGGTGTACGTGCCGGAGACGACGCCGGAGCGCGTGCGGGACGCGCTGCGCGCGTACGGCGCCGAGGTTGAGGTGCGCGGGACGCAGTGGAGCGAGGCGAACGCGGCGGCGACGGCGCGCGCGGCGGCGTGCGGAGGGGCGATGATACACCCGTTCGAGGGCGAGGACACGTGGGACGGGCACAGCACGATGATCGATGAGATCGCGGAAGATTTGGGCGGACGAAAGCCGGCAGCCGTCGCGACGTGCGTCGGCGGCGGCGGATTGCTGGCGGGATGTCTGCGAGGCATCGAGCGGTGCGGATGGGGCGACGACGTCGTCGTGGTGGCGATGGAGACGATCGGGGCGGATTCGCTGAACGCGTCGATGCGCGCGGGAGAGGTGGTGACGCTGCCGGCGATCACGAGCGTGGCGAAATCTCTCGGCGCGGCGTCGCCGTCGCCGGCGGTGTTTAAGATGTGCGTCGAACTCGGCGACGCGCGCGTGCGCGTGCGCGCGTGCGACGACGCGCACGCCGTCGCCGCGTGCCTGCGCTTCGCCGACGATCATCGCGTGCTCGTCGAGCCGGCGTGCGGCGCCGCGCTCTCCGCCGCGTACTTTCCGGAACTCGGCGCGCTCGACGGGATATCGTCCGACCCGCGAGCGCCGATCGTCGTCGTCGTGTGCGGCGGCTCCGTCATCGATCGAGCGTCGATGAACGAACTCGCGAAAGCGTTTAGTCTGGCGTGAGTGATTCGGACGCTGCTAGCTAGTTCTAGTCGTATTCTAAAAAGCGGCGAATCGTTCAAGAAACGTACAACCCGTCGGATTCGTTTCGACGCAGCGCGGGGGCGTAGTACACTCGTAATTCCGCGAGCGTCGCGCCGGCGCCTTCTTTAAAAAGTCCGGACCCGTCCTCGAATGATTCGTAATGGGTGCCCAACCGGCTCTTACACTCGCGCGAGCCCGTGGCGTTCGCCTCGCCGAGATCGAACGAACCGCCGACGCCCGCGTACGACGACCCGTTCGGTGGCGCGAAACCGAGCGGCACGCGCAAAGCATCGACGCCGAAGCACGGTCCCTGCGCGCCAAAATCAAAGATCGCCGCATTTCCCCCCGGCAAGACGTTCGCGACGTCGCTCGGCGCGTCTCCTCGTCGAAACGCCGCGTCGCTCCGCCACTTGCACAAAAACGCGTTCCCGCTCTCGCGATAATCCTCGACGGAATAAAAACCCAGCGGATTGAACCCCGCGAACCGCGACCCTTTCGTGGTTTTCCCGATCACCAGGCACGGCCCGCGCCCGTCGACGTCGGCGTGAAACGCTCGCGCGTTGTACCCTCGCGTCTCCGCGTCGTACGCCACCTCCAAAACCCTCCCCTCCAGCACCGTCCCGCGCACCGCCGCGAGCACCGCCGCGACGGACGCGTCCTTCGCCGTCGCCCGCGCGGTCCACGCGTCGTAGGCCTCGCGATTCGGCGCGCTCGAGTCGGAATCCTTCGGCGTCACCAAGTCCAACAGTTTATCCATGAACGACGCCCGCGCCGCGCTCGAGCGACGCCCGCGTCGCGCGCGCGCGCGCGTCGACGCGACGCGATCTCGCGCGCGCGCGGGCGCGACGCGCGCGCGAATCATGGCGCGCGTCGCGCGTCGCGCGTCGTCGTCTGACGCGACGATTCGCCGACGCGACACTTGACGACTCGACCGATCGTCGAACGCCCGCGCGACGCCCGCGCGACGCGACGCCTCGAGTCCGCGCGCGTCGACGACGCGCCGATCGTCGCGTCGGCGCGCGCGAACGCGCGCGCGCGCTCGAGCGACGCGCGAGCGACGCGCGAGAGAGGATCTCGAGAAGACGCGTCGGCGCGCGATCGACGACGCGCGATGGACGAACCGAGCGAGGAACGAAGCGGGGACCACGCGGCGCCGGTAGGGGACGACCCCTCCACGGCGCCCGTGCCGGAGAAGGTGCGCGCGAGGGCGAGAGACGCGCGCGGGCGCGGAAACGCGCGGCGCGCGGCGAGGCGATTCAAACCCGAGACGCGCGAACGACGCGAACGCGATTCGCGACGGCGCGACGGCGCGCGGCGACGCGACGACGACGCGAGATTGACGAGTGTGTGGTTTGTGAACGATGCAGACGCAAGTCGGGGGATCGCCCGTGTACATCGTGGAACGGAAACTCGGAAAGGGCGGGTTCGGGCAGGTGTACGTCGGACGGCGGTTGAAGCCGACCGACCCGAGCGCGACGACGGGGCCGAATGCGAACCAGGTGGCGTTGAAGTTTGAACACAGGTCGAGTAAGGGATGTGATTACGGACCACCGTACGAGTGGAGCGTGTATAACTCGCTGGGGGGTATTCTCGGGGTGCCGAAGGTGCACTATAAGGGGAGTCAAGGAGACTACTACGTGATGGTGATGGATTTGTTGGGGCCGTCTTTGTGGGATAAGTGGAACGCGAACGGGCAGATGATGTCGCAGGAGATGGTCGCGTGCATTGCGGTGGAGTCGCTCGCGATTTTGGAGAACTTTCACAGTAAAGGGTTCGTGCACGGCGACATCAAGCCGGAGAACTTTTTGCTCGGACCTCCGGGAACGCCGACGGAGAAGAAGTTGTATTTGGTTGATTTAGGTCTGGGGACGCGTTGGCGCGACCCAATTTGTTCGGCTCACATAGAATACGACCAGAGACCAGATATTTTCCGAGGAACAGTGCGTTACGCGTCCGTGCACGCGCACTTGGGCCGCACCGCATCTCGACGCGACGACTTGGAATCGCTGGCGTATACTTTATTGTTCCTCTTGAAGGGGCGATTACCGTGGCAAGGTTACCAAGGCGATAACAAGGGGTTTTTAGTATGCAAGAAGAAGATGGCTACCAGTCCCGAGGCGCTTTGCAGATACACTCCGAGCGCATTCAGGCAGTTTATGGAAGCCGTCATCAACTTGAAGTTTGACGAAGAACCTAAGTACGGAGCCATGTCCGGACTCTTTGAGCCTCTGTGCGGCGCCGTCGCGAGACGCCCGATCTCTACCGAAGGCGCGAAGAAGGTTGGCATGAAGCGTAAAATTTCTGACATGCAGTTTGACACCGACGATAAGGACCGACTGAAGAAGAAGGTACGCGTCGGCTTGCCCGCGCAGCAATGGATCACCATTTACAACGCCCACCGACCGATGAAGCAAAGATACCACTACAACGTGGCGAACTCGCGCATCGAGCAGCACGTGGAGAAAGGTAACGATGACGGTCTATTCATCTCCAGCGTCTCCTGTTCGGCTGAGCTCTGGGCGCTCATCATGGACGCCGGTACGGGCTTCAGCGCGCAGATTTGGAACTTGTCCACGCATTTCTTGCCGAAGGACTGGATCTTGGAACAGTGGGACGATGGATACTACATCACCGCGCTCGCGGGTTCGTCCGCCGGCTCTGCCATCGTCGTCATGTCGAAAGGCTCGACGTACACGCAGCAGTCGTACAAGGTGAGCGACTCGTTCCCCTTCAAGTGGATCAATAAAAAGTGGAAGGAAGGCTTTTACGTCACCTCCATGGCCACTTGCGGGTGCCGCTGGGCAGTCGTCATGTCCCGAAACGCCGGTTTCGTCGATCAATGCGTTGAACTGGACTTTATGTACCCGAGTGAAGGCATTCACCGACGCTGGAACGGTGGTTTCCGCATCACGTGCTGCGCGGCGACGACAGACCAAGCCGCCTTCGTGCTCTCCATCCCTCGCCGCCGACCGGGCGACGAGACGCAGGAAACTCTTCGCACCTCGGCCTTCCCGTCCACGCACGTCAAAGAAAAGTGGGCGAAGAATCTTTACATCAGCGCCGTCGCGTTCGGTCGCACGGTGAGCTAACGCCGCTCTCCGCGCGATTCCAACCACTTTTTCCGAGGAGATCGAGCGATCTCGCGCCGGCGATATCGTCTCTCGCGCCTCCTCCAGCTTTCACCGCGCGCTTTCACCGCGCGTTCGCACCGTCATAGTTTTGTATAGATATCAACGCTCGTACGAATCACGTCTCCAGAAGTCGAGTCGCCGCTTTTCAGACAATCTCCGTCTCGTTTTTCAGCCGCGTCCTCTCGCGCGTCCTCGCGCGCTGACTAGGCGCGGCGTCGCCCTCGTGGCTGGATAATTCTCCCCACACCGCGCCTCGTCTTCGCGCGCCCGACGCCGCGCGCGCGCGGTGACGAAGAAAAAGCGCTTCGCGCGCGAAGTGACGCGCGCGCGTCGCCATGCTGCTTCCGCGCGTGCCGCCGAGCGCGTTTTTCGACTCTCACCGTCGCCGCGTCCCGAAGCGACGCGCGACGTCCGCGGACGACGCGCCGACGAGCGACGCGTCGTCCACGGCGCGGCGCGCGAAGAACGATGATCTCGTCGCGAAGCTGAGACTCGGAGATTCCGTGGACGCGGGACGCGCGGTGAAACCGACGCGGTTGGAACGCGCGGCGGCGAGGGTGAATCGCGAGCGGGACGCGGCGACAAAGGCGGTGCTGGCGTTCGCGCTCGGCGTGGTGAGCATGATGCCGACGATGACGACGGATGCGCCGACACCGCAACCGGTGGTGAGTGGAGTGAAGCGGACGATGGTGGCGGGGACGGTTAAGAGCGCGACGAGCGACGCGACGCGAAGGGGGGAGACGGCGGCGGAGGCGCAATTCACGCGCGACGTGGAACGCTTCGTGGGCAGGATGAGCATGTAGACGTGCGCGAATTGATTAGAAAGTGCTGGAACGCTCGCACGTCGCGACGTTTGTTGTATTGAAAGAGCCAACATTTTTTGTTAAGAATTACATGCGGGGTCGACGGCGCGTCAGTAGTAAGAGCCGACTTTGCGATGATGGGACGCCGTTCGTACGTCTTGGTTGAACACCTTACCGTTGAAAACTTCGCTGTACACGATCCAGTGATCGTTGGCTTCCATTCGAGACACCACTCGGCACTCCATGAACGCCACGGCGTCGCCGAGGATGGGCGCGCCGCAGTTGGCGGGCGCCCACTCCACGCCCTCGAAGCGGTCGGCGCCGGGTGGGAATCGCGTCAGAAAGTGCTTCATTAACGGTTCGAAGCCGTTCTCGGGAAGGCAATTCAGGACAAACGTGTCGTTGACTTGCATCAGTGATTCAATGGCGCGATCTTTCGCCACCGCGACGGTAAAACCGAGAGGTTCGAACGAGGCTTGGGCGACCCAAGACGCGATCATCGCCGAACGCGCGGTGCCCTGCGCGGCGGTGACGACGTACAAGCCTCCACTGACACGACCGAGCGCCTTAGCGACGTCAGGTGACATGGCGCTCTTCATGTCCGCCAGTGTCTTCTTCTTCGTCAAAAGTTGACCCAAATCGGTGCCAGCCTCTTCGAACAATTGATACGTGCCCTCGGTCGGGTCGCTCGTCACCTTGAGGGGCGAAAAAGCCTCGATAACGCCGAGCTCGGCGAGTTTCTTCGCCAACAAGTCCACGGGCTCGTCTTCACCACCATACGATTCCGCGATGAAGAACTTTTGCTTGGCGTCCACGGCGCCGATGATGTTGGCGAGCTGCTCGTTGGCTGGACCGGCGCGCGGCGGCGAAAGCAAGACGATGCCAGCCGCGTGCTTCGTCGTTTCGATGAGTTCTTGAGAATCTGCGGACAATAAATCCATCATGACAACCTCTGTTTCGGTCTTCGTCAACCCGCGCGCGATGGACTGCGAAAGTCGATCGCTGAAACCGTACTCGGCGGTGTAAAATACCGCCACGTTTGCCTTGGCCTTGGCCAACGCGCTCTCGCTCCATTTCTTGTAATCCCCCACGAGTTCGTCCACGTTGTACCGCAGCAACGGTCCGTGGCCGTTACAAATGCCCACAAAATCTGCGCCTTCGGACTCGCACTTGCGAAGCGCCGTGAGCACCGATCGAGCGTTCGGTTTCATCAAACACTCGTAGTAGAAACGATAGTGCGGCATCAACGCGCTCAAGTCCCCGTCGAACGGGTCCTCACTGCAATAATGCGACCCGAACGCGTCGCACGTGTACATCAATCGTGACTTCGGATCGTATGTGAACATCGTATCCGGCCAATGCAAGTTGGGCGCCATGATAAACTTCAGCTCGTGTCCGTCGCCCAAATCCACGACGTCGCCCCCCTTGACCACCCTCGACTCGAACGGCTCGTGAATCAAATTCTCCAAGAACGCCAAGCACACCTTACTCCCGAGCACCGTCGCATTCGGCGCAATCTTCAGCACGTCTCCGATCAATCCCGAGTGATCGGGTTCGGTGTGCGAGCACACCACGTACTTGATCTCCAGCGGGTCGATTTCTCCAGTCAGCGTCTTCATGTACAACTCCCGAAACTTTTCGTGACTCGCGTCGATCAGCGCCGCCGTCCCGGGCGCGCCGCGAATGATGTACGAGTTATACGTCGTCCCTTTTTCCAACCCAAACTCGATGTCGAACCGATCGCGATCCCAATCGAGCGACCGTATCAGCGTGGTGCCCTCGCCGAGCGCCGTCGCCTGCGTCTGCAATCGCTTCTTCCCCTCGAACAGCTCCACGTCCGACGTCCTGACCGCCTCGCGCGTCACCGGCGGGTCCGTCACCGCGCACTCGACCCATCTCGCGCGCCGCGCGCGCCGCGCGCGCGTCGTCGCACCGCGCGAACCCTCCGGGCGTCGTCCGAGTCGGCACCTCGACGCCATCGCGTCCGCGCGCGTCGCCGCGCGCGCGCGCGCCGCGTCGACGCGCATCGCCGCGTCGCCCGCGCGTCTCTCACCGCGCGCACGGCGTCGATCGCCGCGCGCGATTCGCCGTCGACGCGTCGCGCTGTGACGGCGCGCGGCACTCCGAGCCTCGCCATGACGCGCGCGGATCTCCCGCCCGAGACCGTCGCCGAGGCCGTCGAGCGCGTCTGGACGTGCTACGGTGCGCCTCGAACGACCGCGCCGAATCGCGCGGCGCGAGACTGACGACGCGCGCGACGCGACGCAGATCCGATGTTTCAGTTGAGTCGGTACTACAGACACGGCGAGCTCGACGCGTGCGACGAGAAATGGAGCGACCTGTGGGAGTGCTTCGCGGTGAAGCGCGCGCAGCGCGAGGGATTACCCGCGCCCGAGCGACGGGCGGCGCGCGCGCGCGCGGAGACGGGCGAGGGAGACGCGAATGGGACGTCGCCGCTGACGCGCGAGGACGCCGAGCGCGCGGGACGCGCGTGGCGGAAGCTGTTCGGCGCGAACGTGCCGAGCGAACGCGAGCTGCGCGACGCCGAGCGAGAGACGCTGGCGAACGGGCGAGCGAGCGAGCGGGAGACGTCGACGTTCGGAGGCGGGACGGGGTGAAGGCGCCGCGGAGGGACGAGGACGCGCGCCGCAAAACGCGGCGGATGCGCGCGACGACGACCTGGACGCGTCGGTGCGCGTGGATCGTTCGGACGCGCGCGTGTGGGCGGAACGAAGCGATCGCGCGCGCGATGAACGCGAAAACGGTCGCGGAAAGATTGAAGGAGACGTCGACGGCGGTGATCTTGGGCTCGGGCTCGGCGACGCGACGCGCCATCTTGTCGGGGATGAACATCGAGTACGTCATCGAGAAGCCGGATATCGACGAGAAGGCGATACGGTTTGATGATCCCGAAGTTTTGGTGCGCGCGCTGGCGAGCGCGAAGGCGACGGCGGTGCGCGAAAAGCTCGCGGAGCGCGGTGAGGGAGCGCGGAGATTGTTGATCACGTGCGACCAAGTCGTGGTGCATCGAGGAATCATCCGCGAGAAACCGACGAGCGCGAGCGAGGCGCGAGAGTTCATACGCGGGTACGGCTTGGACCCGCCGTCCACGGTCGGGTCGACGATGGTGACGGATTTATCGAGCGGAAAGTCGGCGTCGGCGGTGGACGTGAACACCGTCGTCTTCGACGAAATTCCCGATGACGTCGTGAACGCCATCGTGGACGAGGGCGAGTGCATGTTTTGCGCCGGAGGTCTCATGGTCGAGCATCCGCTGCTTCAGCCGTATCTAAAGCGCATCGAAGGGTCGATGGACGGCGTCATGGGTCTCGACGCGCAAACCGTAGAGCGTCTGTTGAACGAGTTCGTCTGATGTTCAAATTGAATTGAATTGTAATTGCTAATCGCTAGGTATAGCTAGTCATCGTGTTCACTTCACGTCGTCGTTTTCTTTCTGCCATTGCTCGAGAACGGTGGCGAACGTGCCGAGTTCGCTCGCGATGACTCGACAGCGCAGCGCGTCGCGCCCGCGCTTGTCCATCGCGAGTAGTTTGGCCGCCATTTCGGCGACCGGCAAATTCTCAAAGCTCGCCAGCGCCTCGAGCGCTTTGTGGGCTGTCGTAGCGGAACCGTCGGTGCCTTCGACGTCTGGTGCGTACTGTCTAAACAGTTGCGCTTCGCCGATGCCCGGCGTCATCGCCGCGGACAGATGCACGTGCAATTCGCGCGTACGTTGTTGCGCGACATCCGTGTGGACATTTCTATGCCCATCGTTGATCGGCTTGACGAAGTAAGAGTCGTACAGGTTGCGATCGCCGAGTCGCCAAGGCACTATCCAGTTCATCACGCTCCAAAGCTCCGATGCGTTGCAGTTCGTGAAAAGTTGGTCGGACAACCCGACACGGAAAACCTTCTTGTGAAGCAGGTGCGCCGCTTCGTACGCTTTACTCTTGTCTGACTTCAAACGGTGGACTTCATCGTAGACGCACATCGCCCAAGGCACCTGGATCACGTCATGCACCGCGTTTCTATACGTGTCGTGCGACATCACCAGGGCGCACGCGGCGCCGCTCTTGACTCGAGTCAACGCCCTTTCGCTCTGCGTCACGCCTCGCGCAGACTCTAATCCACTGACACCATACGTCTGCAGAGTCTGCGACCACGCCAAAATCGCGTTCGGCGCGCACAAGACTAGCAAAGACGCCTCTTTGTCGGCGTCGCCCCGCGCCGCCAACATCGCCGACGCGAACGCGCACACCCCCACGATCGGTTCCAGCTCATCCGCATCGCGCACCACGCAGCCAGAGTTAATGTGATGTTTGGTGAACCTCTCGTGGAGCGCGCGCACGACTTCAATCTGTCTCGGCGTCATTCGCGTCGCGTGCGTCGCCGGCAGCGTCATCGCCGTCGTCGCTCTGCAGGCGCCCTCGGGAGGCCAAAGCACGACAGATCCAGCGCTCGGCGCGCGCGGGACCACCAAGGCGCGTTTTATTCCGATCGACTCGGCGTCTAGGTGGTCCACGCGGCGCTTGGCGTCAGCGTCGGCGGAGCATTCGAACGCGCGCGCTGCGAAAGAGCACTTTGACTTTGCGAGACTTTGCGTCGCGTGCGGCGCCGTCGGCTGCGTCGCGAGCGCGTTCACGAACGTGTCTTCGTCGTTCGCATCGAGGGACGCGGACTGGGAGTCGAGCAGGCGCGAGGCGAAGGAAGCGCGCTCGGGAGGCATGGCCTCGACGGCGCGGCGGTTATATACGCCGCCGCGCTGTGCGGATGAAACGCTTGCTCGTTGGTTTGCTGTTCCTATAGAATACAAGATTATTGGTACGCACGACCGCCGTCGTAATCCTCTTCCTTTCTACTGGCGAGAGGTCGCGAGCTCGAGCGCTGGCGATCGTAGTTGCGCGCGAAGGATGTGGTCCGATCTGCGCTCGCGACTTCCTTCTCGACTAGTCTCGTCCCGCTCGGTCGCGAAACGCTTGCGTTGCGATCTAAAGTTGATTGACGTCGGAGCGCGGCGCTGGGGTCGGTGGCGTCACCGCTCGTGCCGACACCCGCCTGCGCTTGCGCCGCGCTCGCGCTGGGACGCGTCAACGCCTGCGTCTGCTGGTACTTTAAAATCGTCCAGTCGAATACGTAATCGTACTGATAGCCTTCGCGAATAAACAAATCGCGGAACAGCTTGCGAAGGTACGAGTAATCCGGCTTGTCCGAGAACCGCAGCGAGCGGACGACTTGGAAGTACGTCACAAACTCTGGCGGATAGCCTTTGCACAACACCTCGATGGGCGTCGTCATCTTCTTTTCGCTAATCTTTTCATATTTTTGTTTCTTCGTCGCCGCTTTCAAGCCTTGCCAGGGCAAAGATCCGCGCAAGAAGTAAATCAAAACGTACCCGAGCGACTCCAAGTCGTCCCGTCGCGATTGCTCGATCCCAACGTGCGTGTTGATACTCGCGTATCTCGCCGTTCCCGTCAAGTTTTTATTCTCTCGATACGGAATGTGTAAGTGCGTCTTTGGATCTCTATACTTCTTCGCCAGCCCGAAGTCGATGATGTTGACCTGATTCGCTCGTTTTCCGAGTCCCATCAAAAAGTTATCCGGCTTTATATCGCGATGGATGAAACTTTTACTATGCACGTACTCGATCCTCGACACGAGCTGATCCGCCAGCATCAACACCGTCTTCAGGCTCAACTTTCGGTTACAAAAGTTGAACAGATCCTCCAAGCTCGGTCCGAGCAGATCCATCACCATGATGTTATAATCACCCTCCACGCCGTACCATCGCACGTTCGGCACGCCCGTGCCGCCTTGTAAAATCTTGTACAACCTGGACTCGTACAGCAACTGCGGATGCTTCGTCTTGCAGCTCTCCAGCTTGATCCCCACCTCTTCATTCGTCTTGATGTGCGTGCCGAGATAAATGTCTCCGAACGACCCCGATCCAATCTTCCGTCCGAGCCTGTACTTATTCCCCACGCGCAGCTCTAAACCGCTCTGCGACGCCATCGCGCGCGCCGCGAGGATACCCTCGGTCTCCAACCTTTCCCTCGCGCGCCCTCGCGTCGCCCTCGCGCCGTCCTACGTCCCTCGCGTCGCGCGCGACCGACCCACCGAACGTTTCCGTCCGTACCGAGCGCGCGCTCGACGCCCTCGCGCGCTCGCGCGCGCGTCCAGCGCTCGCAATCACCACGCGCGCGCGGAGATCGTTCCGCGCGCGCCGCGCGTTTCACGCCTCTCGCGCCTCTCGCGCGTCGCCGACGTCCGCTCGCGCGCGCGATTCTCGCGCGCGCGATATTTATCGACCGTTTCCGCGCGTTCGTGCGTCGAGAGCGACGTCGCGCGCGTCGGCGTATCGCGATCGCGTCGCCGATCGCGGTTCGCGCTGACAAAGACACCGCGGGGCGACGCGCGCGACACTCCGCGACGCGATGCCGAGCGCGCGCGGCGCCGCACGATCGACCGCGAGCGAGCGAGCGCGATGACGAAGGACGGCGCGTACGACCACGTCGTTCGCGGCCGGTTGGCGCTCAAGGCGACGACGACGACCGCGAAGAAGGCGAAAAAGACGAAAAAGGACAAGCGGGAAAAGGTGCGCGCGGCGCGCGACGAGCGACGCGCGGACGCGGGGCGCGCGGCGCGCGACGAGTGACTGACGACGTCGACTCGCGCGCGAACGGACAGGGCGATCGGGAGCGGTCGGCGAGCGGGAAGGCGACGGCGAAGGAGGAGACGCGAACCAAGGCGGAGCTGGCGTACGAGGCGCACTATAAACGCGCGAGAGAGGCGCAGATGATCAAGGAGATGGCGAGTAAATCGCACAAGGATAAGGTGCGGGAGTTCAACGAGAAGCTGAGCAAGCTGAGCGAGCATCACGATATTCCCAAGGTTGGACCGGGGTGAGGGACGAACGCGCGTCGTCTAGAAGTTTTGTTGTTACACCGCGAATTACGCGCTCAGAGTCGCCGCGCGCGTCGAGTCTACGTCTCGTTCTCGTCCTCGTTCTCGTCGTCGACGTCGATGACATCTATGTCTACGTCACCGTCGTCCACGCGCACGAAATTCACCGCGCGTTCGCGCGTCGCGCTCGCTCTGTACGTGAAGCGCTCGCTCGCCGTCACGGGTAACTCCTCGAACGCGTCGAGCGCCGTCCCATCCCTCGCGCGTCGCATCGCCCGATCGCGCTTCCACATCTCCCGCATCGCGACGATTGCTTCCGTCTTGCGATTACACGCGCACAGCGTGTCGTACTCGTCCGGCGACACCAACGCGAAAAAGTCGTCGGCGTACACGCTCACGCGCACCTCCGCCAAATCCTTCCAACTAAACCTCCGTCGCACGCGTTTGGTTTGTTCGTCCAGCAGCATGACGCCGACGTCCGTGACGACGAGAATGCGGGCCTTGAGCTCGTCTCGATGGTTCAGCTTGAGCGCGCGCGCGCTGAAGACGACGCGCGTGGCGCCGTACTTTTCCAAAGCCTTCGCGCCGAGCGCATCCTTGGCGACGCCGAGATCGTCCCCGAGCGCGCGCTTGGCGAACGAACTTCGTCGACGCTCTTTCACGCCGAGAAACGGGCGCGTGACGGCGTCGTCGGCGTCGGCGCGAGACATCGCGCGAGGCGCGAAGTAAAGCGACGCAACCGACGCCGCGGGGTCGGTCGAGCGCGACGCGGTGTGTCGAGCGCGCGTTAATAAATGGCGTGAATAAATATTAACGGATGAATCGTGCGCGTCGAGCGCGCGCGACGGGGCGCGCGCGAGATTACCCGATGGTGGCGCCCTTCATGGTGGCGCACTTCACCGGACCGGCGGACGTCATCATCGGCGCGCCTTCGTACGTCGCCACGCAATCTTGATTCGTCACCAAAAGCGGTTGGAGTTCCTCCCACGTCTTCTTCTTTTGAATCTGGTTCGGAGTTTGCGGCTCGGCTTGCGGCTCGTCGGATTCGCCGAATCGAACGCGTTCGCCGACGACGGCGCCCTCCGGCGCGACGAGCAACTCAACATTTTCGTGCGAAGCGTCCGACGCCGCGAGAATCATCCCGTGCGAGGGAATGCCCGCCAGCTTACGCGCCTGCGTCGCGTTCGCATTCGCGTCTCGTCAGTCATCGCGCGTTCGATCAACGTCAAACTTTGTCTCGCGTTCGCGTCGCGCTTCGCTCGCCGCGCGTCGTTCGCGTCCTCGCACCTTCAGATTCGCAAACACGATCACGCTCTTCCCCTCGATGTCCTCCGCCGACATGTACGGCACCAGTCCGCTCAAAATCGTCCTCGGCCCCTCGGGCTCGCCCAGATCGATCTCCTCGATGTACTGCGGCGCGCGAACGGATAAAGCGTCGTCGTCGTCAGTCCCGCCGTCCTCCCATCCCCGCCTCCGCGTCCGCGCCCGCGCGCGCGCCGCGATCGACCCCACGCACCAATTTCTCCGCGTCCTCGTGTCGCTTCGCGCTCAGCACTCTCCCCACGCGCAGGTCGACGCGCTGTTCCAGCGGCGCGAGCTCATCCGCTTTCCCGTTCGCGCGCGTCTCTCGCGCCACCGTCGATCGCGCGCGCCCTCGCGCGCGCGCGCCGGGCGCTCGGGCGTTCGATCGCGCGAATCGCGACGCGCGAGACGCGAGCGCGGCGGCGGCGCGCATGACGGGCGCGAAGTGACGTCGCGAACCGAACGGCCCATCGCGACACATCGTCGCGCATGCCGAGCGATTCCGACGACGACGACGACGACGCGCGCGCGGACGCGCTCGAGGACGACGCGTCGCTGTCGCCGCTCGCGCGCGGGGGCGACGGCGCGCGCGACGGCGCGCGGGCGAAGACGGATGCGATCGCGGCGACGTCGACGGGAACGGGACGACGAGGCGGCGCGCGCGCGACGCCGAGCGCGCGGAAGCGCGCGGGACGAGGGCGCGAGGCGGCGTCGGCGGACGCGAAGCGCGCGAAGCCCGCGACGGAGGGCGACGGGAGCGACAGCGAAGACTGGTTGAAGAACGCGCTGGAAGAACGCGGGCTGGCGACGACGAGCGGAGGACGGAAGACGAGCGCGCGAACGCCGAAGAAGAGGGCGTCGGGAGGCGGCGAGGTGGTGAAGGGCTCGTTCGAATATCTCCTCGCGGAGAAGGCGGAATTGGAGGCGGGCGTGAAGCGGGACGCGGAGACGCGGGAACGGCGGCGGTTGGACGACGAGAATTTGGAGGCGAGACGGCTCGAGGAGGCGGCGGCGATGAAGCGAGAGGCGGAGATGGAGGAGGCGGCGGCGTTGAAAGCGTTGGATAGTCACGAGGAGTTCTTGGACGCGCACGGGGAGGCGTTCGAGTTGAGGTACGACGCGGAGACGTTGGGAGCGAACGCGTTCGCGTCGTCGCGAAGCTCGGCCGCGACGACTTCTTCGGAAAGTGACGCGAAGGTTCTCGGGCAGTGCGCGTCGAAAGCGTTGCGCGCAGTCGTGAAACGCGGACTTGAGAGCGTGTCGAGCGCGCGCGAAGAAGACTTGTGGCGCGTGCTCTTGCTCGAGCGGTGGCTGCCGATGCGTTGGGCGTCGGCGAAGCGCGCGTGCGACGAGCACACCATGGAGTGGTTATGGGACGTAGCTACGACGTGCTCGCGTCACGACGTTCGATTGGCGGCGCGTGACTCGTTTTTGGCCGCGCTCGGTTTCGATTGTAAGTGGGGTTCGCTGTACGACGCTCGAGAGCAGAGGTACGACTACAGACTCGGCGCGCCCGCGGATGGGAGATCGCAGTGTCCGCCTCCGGCTTGGGTACTTTGCGCGAGCACCGTGTGCGATACATTGCGCACTTTCGGTGCGCGAGACTACGTGAACTCGCAGCGTTCATCACTATCCGCACCGGCGACCCCTGCGAACGAGGACGACGCGCTTTGTTTGCGCCCAGAACTCTTCGTCGTGGCGGAGATGGTGACTGCAGTTTGCGACAACGCCTTCGCGCGGAACGTCGAAGCGTTCGATAATGTCGATGGATGCGCTAGGATACTGCAAATGTTTGTGTCCATCGCGATCGACTATCGCGCGCAGGCTTTGGGATGGGTTCTCCAAGACGCCGCGGCGGCGCTCCTCGCGAGCGTTCCGCAAAAATCGTGGGACACGTTCAAATCCAAGGCGATCCGTTACCTGCTCGAGATCAGTTCCAACATAGACTCAAACGCAACGGAGGAGGACGAGTATGCGAACGTCGGTGTGTACGCGCGCGTCGTGCAATGGTTGCCGAACCTCACGAGCCGCGACAGAGATTTGCGAGACGCGCTCGCGGCGGCGTCCGCCGTCTCGATTCGACACCTCCTACCATTTGCCAAATCCACCGCCAGCGTAGGTAAGAAGCCAAAAAGGATCACACCCGCGGAGCTGATGAAGATCATCCCGAAGCTTGCTCGCGACGACGCGCAGTCAGTTATTGCCCGTCGACGAGCCGCGATGGAACATTTGTCCGACGTCGTCGTCCGACAAGACACCCCGGCGAAAGAGGTCTGGTCCGTCATCGTGTGCATGGATCTCGTTGACGTCACTCTGAACGGCGGTCGCGTCGTCGATGCCGAGGAAAACGACCCAGAGGGCGGTCTCCAGCTCTTCACCCGTTTCCTCTCGCGCAAGGTGTCGAAATCGAACCGCCGGTCGCTCGGCGAACTCCGCACCAAACTCTTCTCCATGGGCACTCGATACGAACGCGCCGTCAAGGAACACGACAAGCGTGCAGTCGCGCGAAAAGAATCCATTTACGCCGTCGATTAGCGACTTTTCCCCGAGTTTGTAACTCTCGCGCTCGCCGCGGCTCGACGCCGCGACTTCACAACTATGCCCGCCGCGGCTCGTTCCATCGCGCCGCACTCCGTCCTCGCGCGCCACCATCGCTTCACGCGCTCGCACCGCGCGCGTCCCCGACCGCGCGCCATGTCCACCGCCGCCGCGGACGCCTTGCGCGCGCTAGAACTCGACGAAGACGTCTTTCTCAACCTCTTGTCCCGACTCATCGGCGAGTCGCGACACCTTCAAAACACCGGCGTCGGCACGGCGCACGTCCCGCGCGAAGATCTGGCGGTAAAACACGTCCTCGAGACCCTGAAGCCGTACCGCGTCGAAAACGGGGGCGTGCTCGAGGTCGAACACGTGACGTACGCCGAAGGACGGGGCAACGTGGTGATTCGGTACCCGGGACGCGGCGCGAACGCGGCGAAGGAGAAACAATTGACGTTCGCGGGGAGTCACATGGACGTCGTGCCGGCGAATCCCGAAGCGTGGAGCGTGGATCCGTTTAAATTGACGATGGATGGGGATAAATTGTACGGTAGAGGGACGACGGATTGCTTGGGACACGTGGCGTTGATGACGACGATTTTCGCGCAGCTCGGGGAGCTGAAGCCAGAGTTGGATACGTCGTTGACGTGCGTGTTCATCGCGAGCGAGGAGGCGAATGGACCGGGGATCGGCGTCGATGGACTCGTCGCGGATGGAAAATTGGATCACTGTAAACCGGGGCCGGTGATTTGGGTGGACTGCGCGGATAGTCAACCGTGCATAGGCACGGCGGGGGCGATTACGTGGGCGCTCAAGGCGAAAGGACATCGGTTTCATTCTGGATTACCACACAAGGGTATCAACGCGATCGAACTCGGTATGGCTGCCATTGAACGCGTGCAAGAAAAGTTTTACGCGACGTTTCCCGCGTGTGAGCAAGAACGGGACTACAAATTCATCACCTCGAGCACGATGAAGCCGACGCAAATCTCGTGCGCCCCGGGCGGTTTGAATCAGATCCCGCCGGACGCCACGATTTCAGGTGACATTCGTTTGACGCCTTTCTACCCAGTGGATGATGTCAAGGCATGCATCGAAGCCGAAGTAGCGGCGATTAACGCCGATGTTGAATCGCTTCCGACCAAGGGAGACTACAGCAAATTTGTCATTCCGGACGGCAAAGGCGGCACGCTTCGCGGTTCGCTCGAACTTGAATGGGGCGAGCACTTACTTACAGGAATCGCGTGCGACTTATCGAGCCCGGCTCTCAAGACACTTTGCGACGTTATCCAAGAAGTCAAAGGTCAAGCTGAGCCGTACAGTTTGACCGGTTCGCTTCCTCTCGTCGCGGAAATGCAACAGAACGGTTTCGACATCCAACTCATCGGTTTCGGTTTGATGAGTACGTACCACGCGGATGATGAATACTGTAGCTTGAGCGATATGAAGGATGCAGCGAAGATCATCGCTCGCACGATCGCGACATTTGGCTAACGCCCTCGAATTGAATTGTAAAAATCCGTCTATTCTACTAAAATTTCTAAAATTTCGAGCGGACCGCAACGTATTAAGCTTCGATAGGTCTGCATGGTTTGCAGTATCCGCCTTGCAAGAGCAAGGGCGGTCTTTTCGGCAATTCTTCGCGTTGTTCGGGGGTGACAGTCGTCATCAACGTTTCTCTTCCGTCTTCTTCTACCAAGTTGATGTCAACTTCGAGTTTCATCGCGCGGTGCTGCAAGCGGAACATCCCCGTGCCGATGGGCATTGGAATGCCCATGATGATGCACTCGGAGACGCCGTCGATGTAATCCGTGCGCCCGTGCAGCGCTGCGTCGAACAGATGATCCGTAGTTTTCTCGAACGAAGCCAACATGAGTACAGAGTCTTTCATCTTTGCCATGCCGAAACGCGTGATCCCGAGAACCTCGCCCTTGTACGTCATGACGTCGGCGAGCAACATCGAGTGTCGGTTGTCGATTGACATGCCGTGAGCGCCCATCGTGCTGTCAATCTCTTCAATGATGCACGCGCGCGCCGCTTCGATGCCTAGCGTGCGTTCACACTCCATGACATGGTTTGTTCGTGTCTCTGTTCCCTTGATGCCCTCGATACCCATGACGGACTGCAAGTTCACGCCTTCCACGATGAGGTTGTACGTTCCGTCGCCCTTGTCGTTGATGACGGCTCGACCGACGGATGGGATGCCTTGCACGATGACGGCGGGAATGGCCAGTCGCATGTGCTGCAGAGTGAACAACGCGCGTTTTTCTATCAGTGCTTCTTCCGAGGGTAAGACATGCAAGATATTCTCGCCGGCGATGAGCACGTGTTGAGGCTTGAGCTTGAGCTTTGGCGCCCCGAGCACAGCCAGGCGCACGGAGTGAATGGTGACGTCCAACTGAAGTTGATTGATCGCCTCCATATCTAACATAAGCTCGAGGTAAAGATCGTGCGGACGAACGACAATATTGATTTCGGAACAGATTTCGCCCAACGTCGTCTTCTCCACTCTACCCTTCACCACGCGCGCCGCCTTGACGTCCCTGTCGCTCATGAGCGACGCCGTGATGATTGGCGTACTGATATTCTTGGACGCGTTGATGATTTCCTTAATTCGAGGAACGCCGAGGGTGATGTTCATCGACGCCACACCGGCGAAATGGAACGTCTTCAGCGTCATTTGTGTGCCTGGCTCGCCGATGGATTGTGCGCCAATGGCGCCAACTGCGGTGCCGGGCTCAATTCGTTTTTCAGTGTATTTTCGCGCGCACGCGTCCAAAAATGCCTTCATCTGTCGATCCGACATGTATACGCCATCCGAAGGCGACTCCACTTCGTTGATGATGAATGTTCTCATGTTTTCGTAGAATAATTGCGAGATACCAGCGCTGTACACGAGTTCGCGCGTCTCGGCGCTTTCGCCTTCTTCGTCGACATTGATAATTCTGTTGTTTCGCTTGAACTGGTCCAGCGCCGCATCTAACGCCGAGCGAGTCGCTGGCGGTTCGCCTCGTGCCGAGTTCAGACCTCGCACATTCATCAAACACCGCTTAAACTCGATCGGTTGGGCGTCTTCACTCTCCATCATAGTCGGTTCCATGCCGTCGTCGCCGTAGCGCAGCTGCACAATGCCACCCATCGAGTTGCGCACAGTGCCGTCGTACTGAAGCGATAGGTCCTCTAGCGCCTTCATGAGACGACGAGACATGTATCCAGTCTCTGCAGTCTTTACGGCAGTATCGACGAGACCTTCACGACCAGCCATGGTATGGAAGAAGAATTCCGTCGGTCGCATGCCAGAAAAGAAAGAGTTGGCGACAAAGCCCTTTGCGGCGGGTGTCTTTTCTCCGCGCCTGAAATGCGGGAGCGATCGCTCGGCGAAACCGTCAGGAGGTCGCGAGCCTCCCACAGCTTGTTGACCAACACACGCGATCATCTGAGAAATGTTGATCGTGCTACCCTTACTGCCGCAAAGAGCCATGATAAGTGGTGCGTTGCGACGCGGCAGCGCCTTTAAACACGCGTTCCCCGCGGCTTCGCGCACCGCAGACAAGACCCCGAGAACTTCAGCCTCCAACGTTTCCTCCGCGTTGCAGCCCGCTTGAAGAGGTAAAGTACCTTTCTCATACGAAGCGATTCGTTCGTCGCAAGTTCTGTAGCCGTCCTCGATACGTCGGCCCTTTTCGGCTGACAACTCCGCGGCCGGTGAGACGTCGTCGATGCCAATGCTAAACCCGCGCGTACCCAGCCATCGAGCGCTCAGCTTGGCGAGTCTATTCATCGCATTTGCGGCGGCTTCGGCGCCGTATTCTATGTTGAGCACGTAGAATAGTCCACTTTTATTTCCACTACCGAGTGTCGCCTTGCCGAGTTGCCCTGAGATTATTTCACTATTCTGAATGCACACGTACCCGTCGTCGGGACACATTGTTTTGTCCTTCTTGTTGTACAGCTTTTCAGCGACTTCAAGATTAACATATATGTGATCGGACGCTTTCGGTCGAATGAGAACGCTGAACACTTGCTTTCCAGTCCACAGCTCAATGGGTTTCAAGATTGCTGGCGTCGGAAGATCCACGGAAAGGAGCGCATCACCCATGTACGCGACGAGCGAGCCAAACTGAGAGCGATCAAAAAACGCATCCTTAATGGTGAGAAGAAACGCTGCAGTTAGAAAGTCCTGCGTCGCTGCGATGAGAATCTCGCCGTTTTTCGGTGTGCACAGGTTGTGTTGCACTCCCATAAGTTGCATCGCTTCGGCGCGCGCTTCTTCCGTTTGAGGGCAATGAATATTCATCTCGTCACCGTCGAAATCGGCGTTGTACGGCGTACACACGCACTCGTTAAAACGTAGAGTTCGGCACTCCATGATACGTGCCTTGTGCGCCATGATTGACATCTTGTGTAAACTCGGCTGACGATTGAACAACAGAATGTCGCCGTCGTGCAAATGTCGCTCAACAATGTCTCCGAATTTCAACTCGCTGGCAATCTTGCGACGATCGCCGTACTTCAAGTACTGCATACCACCAGACGCAAACTTGACAAAGTTCGCTCCAGGATGCTTCGCCATACCATTGCGCACGCGCTCTCTCAGCATCACCATGTTGTGTTTGTTGACGACTTCTGGGTATGTCATTGTCTTCGCTATATGTATTGGTACACCAACCTCGTCGATCCGAAGATTCGGATCTGGTGAGATCACAGTGCGCGCACTGAAGTCTACGCGCTTACCGCTGAGGTTACCGCGGAAGCGCCCTTGCTTACCCTTGAGTCTTTGCACAAAGCCGCGCAGCGGCTTACCAGGGCCCTGGTACTGCAGAGATAAACCGGGAAGCTCGCTGTTGATGTACATGGCGCATTGAATCTGTAAAAAATCCCAATTCTCCATCATATTGTTAACAGCGAGCCCTTTCTCTAAGCCTTGCCGCAAAACATTGTTGACTTCGATGATTTGTATGAGCTTCATCGTGATATCGTCTTCGTTTGACCCTGACACGCCGTCCATCTCCACCGAAGGCCTGATGCAACACGGCGGAACGGGCAGGTGCGTCAAGAGCAAGTGTTCCGGTCGATCTGCGATGTCTAGTAATTCGCAATCGGCCGAAGTGACGCGCTGTAATATGCCCAACACACGAATGGGATTCAAATCGTCTTGCACCTTTGGCAGTGACGCTCGAAGCTGCTCGTTGTACTTCAAAGCTGTTTCAAACTCCTTCATAAACTCCTCCAACAACGCTGGGTTTTTACTATACTTTTCGTGAACGATCTTCAAAGTCTGCCCCGCACGCTTGGTCACGCCGTTGTAATCTCCGCAATGCGGACACGTTCGGCATCGTTTGCACTTTTCCGTCAACTTTTTGTACAGCAGACGCCTCTGCGTAATCTCAAGTCTTGGATTCCGATAGCGCTTCAAAAACATATCTTGATCATCCTCGTTCAGTAAAATCCGCGAGCAATTCTTGCACACGCACTGCAACACGCTGATGATGTTTTTAAAGTATCCGATGTGAAACACCGGCAGCTCCAGCTTGATGTACCCAAAGTGCCCCGCGCAATCCACCATGTTCCCTCGACACGTCGCGCACTCCCCACCGCGCTTATCCGTCGTCCCCATTCTCGGATCTAATATCCCGTTCGGCATCGGCGTTCGCTGCGGCATCTGATACAAATTCCGTTCGAACACGTGAAACACCCCCGCGCGTCCGATTTCGCTCGAGCTCATCAGCGAAAACCGCACCGCGCTAATCTTTCTCGGCGTCGACGCCGGCGCGAACGGCGTCTTCGTGAAATCAATCGCCGCGGTGTCGTGCGATGACCCCGCCATGTCGTCCCGGAACGTCGGCATGGCGTTCGACGCGCGTTTTAGGCGCGACCGCGCGCGTCTGCGCCGGCGGCGGCGATCGCTTTTCGGCGACTCGGACGGCGCGCGCGCGTCGACGACGCGCCGCGAGAACGCGCGCGCGCGGTGATGGCGACAATGGAGGGTTTCGCGTCGATGGGCGCGAGACGCGCGCTTCCTCGCGGCGCGCGCGCGTTTGACGTCGCCGAAAAGCGATCCTACAGCTTGACTGAGTGAGGGTTGGCGTCGGGCGCGCGTTTCAACCGCCGAGCGCGACGCGAAGGAATTCGGCGCGCGAGGACGTCGTGACGTCGCTGTTGAAGGGCTAAGCTATGATGGTGTGCTAACGAACGACGCACGATTGCGCGAAGAGACGAGCGTCGTGGAATTGCTGGTCGACGCCGATAAAGTTGGCGTCGTTGGAGGCGCCGGCTTGCGCGGCGAGCATGGGCTCGAGCACGAGCTGCTGGGGAAATCGTTGAAAGACGTTGAAGTCGATCACCTTGGTTTGCGTGCGCTTTTTGCTCAGCACGGGCTCGAGGAAGAGGTTGAAGGAGTCTCCGGAGAGAATGTAGGCGTGGGAGCCGCGGAGGTCGCACTGCGCTCGGGTGACGACGCAGTAGGAGTCGTCGGCGCCGTCGGCGCCGCGGCGACAACCGCAGCCGTGAGGGCACGCCACGACGCCGCGCTCAAACTCCCACGCGCGATAGCCGAGACGAATGATGGTGAATGGATCGTCAGAATCTGCGGCCGTGTTACCATCGATGAGTTTTGCGATTGACTGAACCGACTTCGCGGCGTCGTAGTCGGGATAGTTGGATGGATCCGGGTCGACAAAGTTGACGTCTACCTCCACGACCGCGACGTTCCGAAACTTTTCCTGCCTGGCGTGTGCGACGATCGCTCCATGCGAGAGCGTGGCGCGGCGGAAATGGTTCTCGGTTGCTTGTATACCGAAGCATCGGTCAATCTTGGCGCCGTCGACAACGCGAACCTTGGTTTCCCAACTCTTCGGCACGCACAAGTTTTCGCATGCGTCTCGGGCACAGAGAAGATAAATCGAATCCGCTAGGCCCGTCATGGCTTTACCGACGACACCGTCGCCTAAAGTCGCGTTATCGGCGCAAAATCGAACCTCCGAAACCATTGCCACCCCGGCGCACGAGGCCGCCTTGGCGGTACCATACGACTCTGGCGTCTCTTGCTGTTTGAAAAAACTCGCCAGTTCGGCGGTTCGAGTCCTTTTGTAGTGCAAAAGCCCGAGATTTACCAATTGACGACTGAAACAACCGTAGTTCTCAAACATGCACTGCTCGCTGGCGTGTCGGCGCTTCTCTTCGGCGAGGAACTCGTCAGCGTGCTCTTCGAATACGGTAGAGCAGTCATCCTCGTGCCCTGACGGGCACACTTTTGCCACTCGAGGGCTGCTTTGCGATAACTCTCTCGCCGCCTTTAGGCTCTGAGTGTTCATCAATTTCGGCATGACGTAATCGTGCACAGATTCTCGCCACGCCAAGTAACTTTCGACCACCTGATGCTCCTTCCACATTCTTAGCAGCCGCGCGTTTGCGGCGTCGTACAGCTTTTGATCCAGCAAGTTAAGCCTGTTGAACCTCACTTTGAACGCCCGACTGTTGACATACTCCAACAAAGGTTTCGGTAAAACGTTTTCCTTATCCTCGACGTCGTACCTCTTAAACCCGAAGCGATCGAGCCTCGCGTATCCGACATCTGGTGGCGTTAAAATTTGTCTTACGGAAACGACGCGGTACAGCATCTGCTTCACAAGCAGACGGGCCAAAAGGTCGTGCTCTGGCGTCACGACGAGATCATACGTGTTCAATACACGCATGATCTCCGCATCCTTGATCGGAGGTGCTTTTGCTTGAAGAGCTTCACGCTCGAGCGCCTTTTTCACCAACTCCTCCGGAGCGAGCATCTTAAACTGTATGTTCCCCACGTGCGCCAGCCGCCCGTAGCGCCCGAACACGAAATTTTCAAAGCTCTCCACCGTCGGCTCCCAGCCTCGACGAGCAACGCCGTATTGCATGTAAGCCTCGATGGCTCGCTTGAGCGGGTCGCGCACGCCTGCGATGAGAAAGAGCGATTTGGATTCGTCTAAACGTCCGTTGTCGCGAGCGCTCATCGTGCCGAGCATCGCGGATAAACCTTCGTAACTCAGGCCGTCGCTCGCACCCAAAACAAAGTTAGGACCCTTAGGGTTCATGCGAACGCTCTTGAGCGTATCCATCGTCCCGGTCGTCGTCCCGCGCAAACCGTGCGCGAAACCGAGCTGGCGCACGGTCGAAGGCCACGTATGACTCGCGTATTCCGCACCCAAGTACACTAAACTCGGACACGAGTTAAAAATCATCGCCTCACGATGCGCTGGCGAGTGCGCCAAGTGCTCTTGCAAGCTCAAGGCTGCCGTCGCCGCTGGGTCCGTGCGCGCCCCCACCGAGGCGTCGTTCGCGTCCCCCAACGAACTCATCATCCAATCCCCTTTATCTCGCTGCGTCAACGTCCGCGGTCGCCACCACCCTCTCTTATCCATCGCTACATTGGCGTACTCTGCCGTTCGCACCATCCACATGACGTCGCCGTCCGAATCCTCGGTTCGCCGCGAGCGCTCCTCGAACCGTCGCCACTCCTTCGCCAGCTCCGTCGAGAACGCCTTCGCCTTCGCCTCGTGCGCCTTCGTCACGCTCGCCGCCTGCGACTCTAAAAATTCATCCCGCATCGCCCTATCGTCCACGTCGTCGCGCTTCCACGCTCCCATCGCCGCCGTCTCTCGGCCCGCCTCCATCGTCGCGTTCGCGTCGGACTCGCGCCCGATCTCGAGCCCGAGCCGCGCGCGCGATCTCGCCCGTGCGTCGCCCGCGCACGCCGCGGCGATCGCGCACGCGATCACGCACGCTGCGGCGACCGCGCACGCCCGCGAACGCGTCCGCGTCGACGGTGACGGCGCTCGAGCGTCATCGTGGGTGTCAACACCCCCGCGCGCCGACGCCGACGATGACGGTGCGTCGCGCCCGCGCTCGACGTCGATCGACGTCGACGACGACGCGAGAAGACTCGCGCGTTCGCTCGCCGACGCGCGCGACATCGCGCGTCGCGCGCGCGAGTGCGGAAGTCGCGCGCGCGAGAGGGACGGGTGTTCGGCGCGGCGCGGAGACGACGCGGATCGCGCGCGAGCGAGCAGACGGCGCGTGATCGATCGATGCGTCGTTATATCGTGAGATGCGTCATTATAAACCTCGATCTCTCGAATTGTTGCGTGTGCTATTTGTCTATTGCGCCTCGAACGGCGCGCCCGCGAACGAAGTCGCGCCGCCGAGCGCGCCTTGCGAGGCGCGCTCGCCGCGACGATCGCTCGCGCCAGCCGTTCTCGGTTTCACCCACGAGGTGCCCACTTAGTACTCGATCTCATCGAGCGCGTAGTTGTTCGTGGAAACACCCGCGTAGTTGACCTTTTCGAAACGAACGACAACCGGGTACCGCACGCCGGATTGATCGACGGAGATGACCTTGCCGTAGTCGTTGAACCAGTACGATTCCGGGCGCAAAATCTTAACCTACGTCCATTCGCAAACCGCACACCGCGCGCACACATCGTCAGTCACAGTCCTTCGCTCGCCAACGCGCCTCTCCCGTCCCGATCGGTCGCCGTCGTCCGCGATACCGCGCGCGCGTCGTCGCGATAAGTCTCCCCGCGCGCACCTTCGAGCCTCTCGGCGGTCCGATCGCCGGCGGCGCCGCCTTCGCGGGTTCCTGCGTCGTCCCAAACATTTTTCTTCATCGTCAGTCGCGCGTCTTCGTCGCGCGCGTCGCGATCGGCCTCGCGAGACGTCGAATCACCGCGACGCGTCGCATCCACGATACGCTCGCGTATCTCGAGACGCACCGCGGCGTCGCCCTCCGCGCGGACGATCGTCGTGCGGCGCTTCGTCGCCGTCGGCCTGCGGGTTCGAAGAAGCGAAATGATCGCGCGCGTTCGTCAGTCACCGCTCGCCGTCGTCGCGTCGCCGCGCGCGCGGCATCGCGTCGAACGTCGTCGCATCGCGCCGCGATCGCGACGCGAACGATCCATCGCGCGCGGTCTTCGCGTCGCGTCGCGTTTTCCGACGCGCGCGCGCGCGCGAGATCGCGACGCACTTGGAGACGAAAACGGCGCGCGCCGCGGCGGTTTGCATCGTGGACATCGCGAACATCGTGCGCGTGCGTGCTTGTGTGCGGACGCGCGCGCGGGCGACGCCGGGCGTCCACGGATCGGGTCGCGTTCGATTTCATGGCGCGCGATCGGCGTCGCGTACGCGCGGATCGGGGGGGGTCGGTTTATTTATTTTGTATGCGCAGACGGTGTGCGCGTGTACATGTTCGGACATTCGGTCACCATACATCACGTGGTACTGTTTACCTACACGCGGGACACGCGGTCGGTCGCCACGGTCGCGACCGGCGCGCGGGACACGCGCGCGCGCGCCCGCGCTCGCCGACGCGCGCGGGCGCGCGCGGCGATGCCCGCGCGCGAGTCTTCCGGCGCGCCCGTCGCGTTCCCGTGGCTCGACGCGACGTACGCGCCCGTGACGTTCGCGCCGTGGACGACGGACGCGCGGCGCCGCGCGTGGGTCGGCGTCTTTCGCGCGTCCGCGGCGTCGTTCGAGCGCCGAGCGGCGCTGGACGAGGCGTCGGGCGACGGCGCGACGGCGCGCGCGCGGGCGTTCGCGCGGGCGTTCGAGGCGGCGTGCGCGCGGTGCGAGGCGGGGGACGAGGACGCGCGCGAGGCGTGTCGAGGCGAGGCGAGCGGCGGCGCGTGGTGGGCGCCGTGGGAGGGGGTGAATTGCTTGGAGATGTGCCGCGCGCGCGATGGGATTTTACGGCGATGCGGATTCGCGGATTGCTTTCGCGGCGTGAAGGCGGCGGAGAACGCGACGGCGCTGCGAGCGCTGGCGGGCGCGCTGGCGGCGACGGACGGGATCGAGGACGACGGCGAACGGCTTTTGGCGCTCGTGCGAGGGGTGTTCGCGGGAAATATATTTGATTTGGGCGCGGCGTCGAGCGCGGATTTATACGACACCGACGGCGTGGACTTTGCGTCGACGGTGAACGGATTGAAGCCGCGACCGTGGTGCGTCGACGATTTCGACGCGCTGCGAGCGCGATTCGCGACGAAGACGCACGCGAAGGCGATCGTGTTCGTCGACAACGCTGGTGCAGACGTGTGCTTGGGGATGATTCCGTTCATTCGCGAACTGCTTCGACGAGGCACCGAAGTCGTCGTCGCGGCGAACGAGACGCCTTCGATCAACGACGTCACCGCTCTCGAGATGCGTGAACAAATAATTCCAGCTTTGCTCGAGATGGGCGATAGCGTACTGCGCGATGCGATCGTGGGAAAGCGCATGCGTGTCGTGTCGTCGGGGAGCGACATGCCGGTGATCGACCTGAGGTACTTGTCCGCCGAGGCGTGCGCCGAAGCTGAGACTTGCGATTTGCTCGTGCTCGAGGGCATGGGACGCGGCATCGAGACGAATTTATGGGCCAAGTTCGTAAAAATAGACGCCTTGAAGCTCGGTATGGTGAAGCACTTGGAAGTCGCGGAGCTTTTAGACGGTGAGCTTTACGACTGCGTGTGTAAGTTTGACGTCGGGCGCTGAGTGCGAGAGCGATTTATAATCAAAGGTAGCAAATGGTAGGCTTGTACGTTAAAACGTGCGATGAAATGATAGTATACTAATTATTCGTCGCCCGCGAAGAACTCGCCCACGCGTTGGAATAAGCCCTTCTTCGGCTTGTCGAGATCGATGAGGAAATCACTCTTGCCAGAGATGCGTCTCGCGGCGTTTTCGTACGCGATGCCCGCCAAGGTGAGCTTCTTCTTCAACACAAGCGGCTCCCCTCTGTTCGTGCTCACGATGACTTCCGTGTCTTCCGGAATCGCGCCAAGAAGCGGCACGCCGAGCATCTCCTGCACGTCCTTCACGCTCATCATGTCGTTCTTTTTGATCATATCCGCTCGCACGCGATTTACCAAGAGCTTGACGTCGTACACGCCGTTAGCCTCCAACAACCCAGCCACGCGATCGGCATCACGAATGGCCGTGATTTCCGGCGTCGTCACAATAACAGCGCTGTCCGCACACGCGATGGCGTTGATGAAACCCACATCGATCCCAGCCGGGCAATCGATGATGATGTATTGAAACTCCATCTCCTTCAACACCTTGATGAGCGTCTGCATGTTGTTCTTCGTCACGTTATACCTCGCTCGGTTCTTCGAAATCGGCAACAACGCCAACGTGCGCCACCGTTTGTCGCGAATCAATGCCTGTTCCATCCGGCACTCACCCTCCAGCACCTCCATCGCCGTGTACATCACTCGATTTTCCAACCCGAGCAACAAGTCGAGATTACGCAATCCGATATCCGCATCGATGAGCGCCACGCGATACCCCAAACGCGCCATGCTCATCCCAAGATTCGCACTCGACGTCGTTTTCCCGACGCCACCCTTCCCGGAGGTCACGACGATGACTTGCGCATCGCCGTCCCCAGTCGGCGTCTCGCTCGCGCCGCTCGCTCGTCGCGCCGTCGCCCCTCTGCGTCCACTTTCCGCGCGCTTCACCGTCCCTCGCGTCGCGGCCGCGCACCCAGACGTCTTACGCACGTTTCTCGCGCGAACACCGCTCGTGTGCGCGGCGCGCACGGCTGTTTGCGACATCATTCGTGGCGATCAAGCTTTCGGTATCTGTCGATCTCGGTTTGAAATAACGACTCGCGATCGTCGCGGTTCGCGGCGCCTCGCGAGGACGTGCGCGGTGCGTCGAGCGTTCGTACGATCGAGCGCGTTCGTGCGTCGCGATCGGCGAGTTTCCGCGAGACGTGCGTTCGCGAGCGTCGTGGTGTGCGGCGCGATGGGTTCGGCTCGGCCCGATCCTCGGCACGCCCTGGCGGTTTGGTGTGGTTTGGTTTGGTTTGATTTGGTTTGAGAAGTGGTCTGAAGTTACACAGCGCGCGCACGGCGAGCTGAGCGCGTGGAAATAAATGGATCGGTCGTCGTGTCATCGTTCGTTGTGAACGTCCCAGTGCACGCCTTGAGGATGATCGAACTTGCACGTGGCGCCGAACTTGCAGCGGCCAGTTTTCATGTAGAATTCGCACGGCTCGCGGCCGGGACGGCTCGGGAAGACTTGGGGGGCTATTAAGGGCTTGTCGGGGATGGACTCGGCGCGCGCCAGCGGTGGAGCGAATGAAGCTTTCGACGCGGCCTCGATGCTGAGGAAATATTTCGCGAGGGTGGGTTCTCGCGCCGCCGAGGGGGCGAAGAAATCGCGCACGCCGAGGAGCAGGGCGGGGAATCGGATGGAAACGTATCGCCACAAGCCGTCTGGATACGACCCAAGCGTGCGTTGGAGCTTGGGAGGAAGCTCACGGTAGTGATTCGCCTTGTTGCGTATGACTCGAAGCAAGTCGCGCAGAGAAGTTCCGTCGTACTCGCGGTATCGCCCAAGATTTTCGAGCAACGCGGCGTCGAGCTTTTTGGTCCAGTCATCGCACGCGATCGAGGACTTCGCGCGCGTCTCGAACGCGCGCAGCAACGATCGATCGCTCATGCGATCTTCTAGTTCGACTCGGTCCGAGGCATCGATAAGGAACTGAAGCTTCTTCTCGGCGTCCCACCACATCGGGTGCGCCAAGATTTCCGTCGCCGACGGCCGTTTGGATGGATCGGCGTCGATGCACGCCTTCACCAAAGCCTCGGCTTCGGGGAAATACTTCAGCTTGGACACGTCGTAGCTGTTTGCGACGACATTGGCGTCGCGCTGGAGCCTCTCACCGAACGGGTGAGCACCACCCGTGAGACAGTAGTACATCAAGCAACCGAGACTGAAGACGTCGACAGAGCGCGATTGACGCCCCTGCGTCAATCGCTCGGGGGCTTGCCAACCCGACGTGCCCGCCGCGTCGTTGGTGTTCAAATTTCCGTTCGTGTGCGTGTAAAAAGACGTTCCCTCGGACACGTTCACGCGCTTGGCGAGTCCCATGTCGGCGATTTTCCCTCGTCCAGACGACGTTATCAAGACGTTTTGTGGTTTCAAATCGCGATGAATGATGCCTTGCTCGTGGAGTGCGGCCAAACCCGCGACGACGTCGTGTAGAATTCTTAAGCATTCTGCCGTCGGATACTTTGTCGCCTCGTCGATGCATTTGATGTTTAACGCTTTCGCGTTCGTCTCTGCCGCGGACGATTCGCTCTCGTTCGCCGCCCCGACAGGATCGACGACGCGAGCGAGTGACGACGCGCAGAGCTCAAGCGCCATATACACGAAGTTCGAGTCTTCCTCGAGCGCAAAGCATCTCAAAATATTCGGGTGCTCGTCTGAGGCGATGAGAGCCTGAAGCTCCTTGCGCGCAAGTTCGTGAAACTGCGCCAGCAAGCGCTTCACCGCGACGCGCCGTCCATCCAGCTCGCCTTCGAACACGATCGTACCGCACGAGCCGTATCCCAGCACGGATGGTTTAATGAGCAAGCGCCCGACTCGCGTTTCCTCGCGCGTCTTTTCTTCCATGACTTCCTGAATCTTCGCCGCGAGCTCCGCCTCAGCGGCTCGCGCTTCGGCTTGTTTCGCCCGCTTTTTCGCTCGTTTTTTCGCCGCAGCGGTGCGTTGATGCTCTTGTTCTGCATCCTCTACTCCTGTCACCACGCTCGACGGTGCGTTCACGTCGTGGACCTCTATATTTCGCCTCTTCAATTGCGTCAAGTACACGAAGACGATGGACAAGCCGCCGACGAGCAGCACGTTGAGCGCTCGTCGCGACGTTCTCGAACCCGGTAACCTCGACGAAGTCTTATCGAGCGTCGCCTTGACCAAATCTTCAGGAATGCACGACCAATCGTCCTCGTCGCTCCCTATATCGACGCGAACGAAGTCTTCGCTTTCGCTCGCGGCGACGAGGGCGTTCGAGCTGTCGGATCCGTCTCGTAAACCTTCGCCCGCACTGGCGGTGTACGGAAGCGCGAACAATCCTCTCTCGTGCGTGCCGACAATAATTTTATCGTCGCTTTCGGCTGGAATCTGCGCCGCGTTCTCCACGATGACGCGCCCGCTCGCGTCGCTCACGCCCAAAGGCAACGACGCCATTCGCTTTGACCACTTAATCTCCCCCGTTTCCTCGTCCACGCTTCGAACCACGTTTCCTGGCCCGATCACGAGCGATCCCGCATCGCTCGCGCGATCCGTTCCTATGCGCAGCGCGCCCGTGTCCGAGTCTCGACTCAGACTTCGCAACTCGCCGTGCGTCACGTTCCATCGCTCCTCGCCCGTCTCCGCGTCCACGCTCCGCACCACGTACTCCGTGCGCCCGACGTAAATCAACTCCTCGTCCGCCCCGTTCATCGCGTCGCCTCCCATCACGCTCGTGATCGTCCCATCGACGTCCACGCTCCGCACCAGCGCCCCCGTGCTCGCGCGCAGCGCGTAAATCGTCGACGACCGTCGTCCCACCACCAGCGCCCCGTCTCGCGTCGCGCTCGGGCTCGCCTCCACCAGCTCCCGCGTCGTCACCGGCAACCTCCGCACGACGTGTTTCGCGTCCTGATCGACGTGATGCGCGTACAGCGCGCCGTCGACGCCCGGGAACACGTTTCGCGTTCGCGTCCCGCTCGCCGCGCTCCGCGGCGTCAGCGCCCGCGCGTCCTCGCCCGCGCTCGTCCACGACGCCCCCGCGAGCGCGCCTCCCGAGTCGAACGCCCACACGTTATCGCCCGTGTCCGCGTCCAGCGCGCGCACGACGCCGTCCAGCGACACGACGACGAGCGGTCTTCCGCGCGCGCGCGAATCTCCAACGCGTCTCGTCGATTCCCCCCTCGCGTCCGCGCTCGACGCGCGTCGCGGCGCCGACAGCGCGAGCAGCGCCAGCGCGAGCGCCGCGCGCGTCGTCCACCGCGCGCGCGCGCGCGCCATCGCGCGACGCGTCGCGCTCTGGCGAATTCCCGACGCCGCGCGTCGGCGCCGCACAATCGCGCGCGCGAATCGTCGCCGACGCCGCGCGTCGCGCCGTCGCGACCGCGAACGCGCGGCGCCAACGCGCCATGTCGCAACCGTTCCGCAAGGCGGCGCACAAGCTCAAGCGACTGGCGAGAAACGCGATCGCGGATTCGTCGTGGAACATCTACCGCGGCGATCGCGTCGTCGTCACGCGCGGGCGCGATCGGGGGCAGACGGGCGTCGTGCGCGAGGTGGACCGAGAGAGGTCGTTGGTGTACGTCACGGGGGTGAATCTGGTGAAGAAGCACGCGAGGGGGGACGGGGAGACGCCGGGGCAGATCGTCGCGAGGGAGGCGGCGCTGCGGTACTCGAGCGTGGCGCTCGCGGATCCGGCGAATGGACACCCGGTGCGAGTGACGCGGATGTTTTTGGACGACGGAACGAAGGTGCGGGTGTCGAGGGGGCGACTGGCGAGCGGGAGCGTGATACCGATGCCGGGGGAGGCGATGGGGCGGAGGACGGTGCGGGCGACGGGACGAGGGCCGGCGGACGCGGCGAGCGAGGTCGCGGCGAGGACGAGTCGGGAGGCGACGGGGAAGACGTTTTTGGAGGTGTTCGGGGGAGGGAGCTCGGAGTCGTAGTTTCGAAGGGAGGGCTCGCGCGCGGAGGGGGTGCGATGTTAATTAATAATAGATACGGGAAATTTGTCGTCGACGACCCTATCGAAGCGCGCCGTCGTACGCGTCGACTTTTTCGTTGGCGCTGAGCACGAGCAAGATGCCTCGGAGACATCGGGACCAGTGCTTGGAGCGCGGGTCGTTCGGCGTTTTCGCGGCGTGAGACTTGGAAGCAGCGCGCAAAGCGCGATCGCGACCGCGCTCGCGGAGCAGGGCGCAGACGCGCTGTCCGTTTCGCGTGAGCGCGAAGAGCGCGCCACAGGACGCAGACGCGCACTGTAAATCTTCGTCGCGCACGCCTTGAACTAGACAATCGATGGCGACTTCATTCGCGGCGTAATGCGACTTTGCGTCTGGGTGGAAGGCGAGGTTGTGCATGAGCAGAAACGTCTCACGACGGGCGTCGTCGTTAGGGTCCGCGGCGGCGGCGACGACTTCCAGACAAAGCTCGAAAACGTGTGCTCCAGCGTTAGCGCGCAAAACAGCACGCTGACCATCGCCGAACGACGCTACGTTGCACAGTGCACGGACGCACGCGGTCACGGTCGTCATCCAGCGCGCGCGCGGGACGTCGTTGGCGTCGCTGTCATATGCGCGTACCTTGGTCAACGCGTGCGCGAGCGTCAGCGCGACGTCGTCTACGAAAGACGAGCGGATGAGCCAATAACGCGCCGGCCCTTCGACCGTGGCAAGCGACGACAACGCCTTCAACGTCAAGCATAGACTCGAAGACCCAGGGGCGTGCTTGGAGTCAAAAGCGTGATCCATCAAACGTTGCGCGAAGGATTTGGGTTGTTCGCCATCCTCGCCGGCGCCGACGGCGGTGATTGCCCGTTTCGAGTTCGGACATTTGGCGACAAAGTTCACCACGAGGGACAGTAACTCGTACATCACCGTCTGATCGAGCGTTGCGTACGGCCAAGTCGTCCGGAACATGTCCACGATGCCCGAATCCACGGCGTTTTCGCGGATTTCGTTGACGATTTCCTCTAGCCAAGCGTCGTCGCTTGTGCTCGTCGGAAAAGAGTACATCATATGTCGCAAGCACGTGAGGGATCCGAGGGCGACGGTTGATGGTAGTTCTTTCCCATCGGCATCGAGTCCGAATTCCATGGCGGCAGCGAGGGCATCCCTACGATTCGCCCTCATCGCCGAGGAAGCGACGTAGACGTCCATGGCGGTGGGCACGCTCTTGAACGATCCATCCGGACTCATTGAACGTCGCACCGCCGCGACGGTCGTCTGAACTAAACTGCTTACTAGACCCCACTCACAAGCCGCGGCTTTTGCGCTGACGTCGTGCGCGAGCACGTTCCGCGTGGCGCTGATAATGATAGACATTGTCGGGACCGAGCGTTGTTGCGTTGAGTTACCGAGCAAGCGGAAGTGCCACAGGACAAGTAGTGATTGTAATATCGACGCTCCAACGTGTTCAAAAGCGCCATCGATGGCGCGCTCGGAGGTCGATTTCGATCGGAATACTGTGGATGTAAGCAGACACGCGCCAACGGAAGCTTTGATGCATTCTGGACTCGCACTCGGCCCGACCGCGTTGGCGAGAATTTCTGCGCACATCGCCGCGACGCCGTGAGACGGGAACACGTCTTCATCGCCGTGCGAGTGGGCTTGTAATACAGTTGCGAGCGCCTCGGCACATCTGGACGCCGCTCGGGCAGCTGCACCACCGCCGCCAGAGCGCAAGGTGCGCGAAGCGTTACGCAGGCAATCGTATAACGCCGACGCTGCGAGTTTGACGTCAAAGCTCGTCACACCGGCGACGACCATGACGCCTAACAGAGCGGCTACATTCGATGCAGCCGCGGCCGCATCGGTGGAACCGTAGCCGACAAACTTGGTCCTTCGCAAGACTGCGAAAGTACCGTGCCACATCGTGCCATCCGTCTCATGACTGGGATTAAAGTCAAACGCTTCAGCGATGCCGAGCGCGTCGACGCGCGCGGCGGCGAGCAGCGCTGAAGAGGCGCCGCGATGCAAAACAGCAACACGTTCATCGTCACCACTCACATCATCCATAAGTACTCTGGCAAAGTCTCGCCACACGTCCTTTGCGGCGAGCATCGGGATCGATGGGAACGGCACGGAGGACTTCTCCCCCGAATAGAAGCCGTCGTCTGGAATTTCCAGTGAAACTTCCTGCGCAAAGCTTCCCGCGATGAGCGCGGCGACGCATCGGAACGCTGCGGCGCGCGTCACCGCCGCCTCTTCTTTGTCAAGTGCACATGCCGTTGCACGCTCGAAGATGTCAGGGAATTTGGCGGCGATAACGTCCGCGATTGGAGAGCTTGGTCCTACGGATGCCGCTACGATTTGCCATGCCCTCTCACGTGCGCGAGAAGACGCATCGACAAGCATGTCACTCAACCAAACCAAGTCGTCGATTTCATAGAAACCGTCGGCCCATTTATCAGATCTAGAACTGTCCATAATGAGCAGTAAAACACGCGTCGCCTTGTTCATGAGTACAGAGCCGCGATGATCCGAGGACGAGTATGACGGATACACCCTCGTTAACATCGACTGAACCAGGTTGAAGATGTCTTCGGATGGAACCCCTCCGAGACGCAGCGCCGCATTCACGGCATCGATGGCGACACACCTAGCCGTGTAATCGCAACTTGGCTCTCCGACTAACGTGTTTGTCACCACGCCGACGCAATCGATATCGAGAAGTTCTGCCACCACGGCTTCCGCGTCAACGTCGGGTACCGCATAAATTCTAAATCTCCTCGCTGCTTCGTACACGTTCGCAAGCAAGCTCATCGCCGCACGTACAGCGTCTGCGCGCGCCGCGCAAAAAGCGCCACCATCGTCACCGAGTGCTTTACCAGCCGCGATAGGATGTCTAAGCACTGGTGGGTCGCGTAACATATCACCGTCGCAGCTGACGCTCAGCGCCGCGCCTGCACTCGCGAGCGGAACTATGACGTCATGGACGACTTCGATCATTTTTTTCATCGCCAAAGGAGGGAGAATACTATCTTCCACGCGCATGAATGACTCTAAGCACGATGTAAGAACTTCAGCCATCCCAACCCATAATGAAATGTCAGTAGTCGACCGCGGCGGGCGCCGAATGAATCGCTCACTCGTTTCGTCCCATCGTCCTAGAGATGCTAAAAAAGCCATGGCGTTTAAACGAGTGGATTGGACGTTTGTCATCAAAGCGTCGACGATTCTCATCGCTTCTTCGTACGATTGAGCTTCACCAAGGGCACTGACTAGATTTCCAATGACGACCGGCGCGCAAGAAATTCGAGCGGCGTCGCGCATCACGCGCAGCTCGCCACTTTCTGTTTCTGCCTCTTCATCCAGCGCAAACGCGAGGAGCGCAGATTCATCGTCGTCGACCGCGTCGTACGTGTACATGAGTGTTTGACGACGCTTAAACATGTACAAAACTCGATTTCGGTCGACAACATCCGTCATCAATGGATCGGTATCGCCAACCGCCGGCGGGCTCTCGAGCTCGGGAACGAACTGAGGAAACCTGTAGGTCTCCAGGAAAAGCTTTGGAAGGCTCAAATCGGGCGTTTTTACCGCACCCACGCGCGCCGTGACGGTCTCACAGACAGGGGAAAACAGAAAGTACGCGAGAAGCGACGCCATCGCCTCCCGAATCCGACGCTGAGGATGGAACACGAGTCCGAGCAATTGCGTGACTCTTCCACCTCGCCCATCTTCGCGGCTCAAAATATCGCGAACCAGAGTCGATGCCCCGATCGCAGCAGCAAGAATTCGCAGCGCGCCGGCCACGACGTTCACATGCGAACCCTGATCGAGCGTTAACTTTATCAATGACTCGAGCAAACTCGGGTCGGCGAGAACAGTCGCGAGTCTCTCGTCTCTCATCATGATTTCTAGCTCGGCAAGGAGCTGGTCACGGTGTTTCGCGTCATCGAAGATGAAACGTCTCAAACAAGCGCGCACATCGTCAAACGTTCTCAACCGCAGACTCTCTTTGAACGCCACAACGCGCGAGTCCGCGTCTTCTTGACGCACGTACTCGTCATCCGTGAGTAAGACAGAATCGAAAGGATCGTCGTGAGACGCCAGGAGAACTTGCGCTGCCGAGCTGAGTCCGTGCGCTATACCGTACGCTAAATCGGTCGCACTCCGCACACGAACTTTCTCGCTTTCGTGAAACAACCCGCGCAATAGAGGCGCAAGTTTGCTTAATCGTCCGCCTACGTTCGCTTCTTGAATCATCTTTTGCGCTTCTCTCGCCGCATGTCCAGCGTCTGCATCGTCGATGAGAGCTTCAATCCAGGCGGAGTAGAGCGAAACCTGGGTCGCGACTGCGCGCCGATTCAAGGTCGAATTGCATAATGATTCCAAGCACAAAGCCGCATTCCGAACGGTGGACGAATGGTTCAAACCGCCGACGATGAGTTCTCCGATGATCGTAGAGTGCTCGAGAATGGCTCTCGCCGCGGTGTGCGGCGAGCTTGCTGTAGCGAGTGTGGCGTAAGCAGACGTCCGAACGTCATCGATGCCATGTGACAGTAATGCAAGCATCGCGCTGACAACCTCATCGAGATCGTCTGCTGATTCGCTCGTAGAGGCGAGTGCGACGAGCTTCGCGGTCATGCTTGAGCAAAACGGCGTCACATTATCAGTCGCGCCCATGATACTCAAAGCCGGTGTCGCCTTGCTGACGATACGTGCGAATGATTTAGCGTCTAAACCAGAAACCGCCGCCGACATCGCGATGCGCAGACACTGGTCTGCGTCTCGCACGAGTGAAATATCAAGAGAAAGCGTTGGGCATATGTGCACGAGCGCTTGCGCACAGTATTGCCGAGCCAACGGATTCGCCGCGGCGATGACTTCGTCGACGCAGACATCGTACCAGCGTGAGGACAGTCTCTTGTGCGCCGCACCAGCACCTCGGATCGGTGCACCGCTCGCCACTGCAGCTACTTCCGCGCTTACTTGAACGCACGTGAGATACTCGCTTGCGGCGCCCGATTCAAACTCAATCGTCGCCAACGACGACTCCCACAAATCGAGATACTGCCCGAGACGCATCAACGCATCGCCGTGTGGCTGAACATCCTTGTTCGTAGGGTCGATTTGAACGAGCGGCAACAGAAGGCGCACCGCTCGGATAGCGCTCGCTCGAAGAGCAGGATCGCACACTGCGGGAATCACGTGTAGCATAAACGCGTGCGCGATCGGAAGTACGCGCGTCGGTGCTCCTCGAGACGCGCCATATCCGTGCCCTCGCTCGCTCGGTGGAAAGTTTTCGGCGATCGGTGAGTTCGGCGACTGCGGGCGCGCCACTTTTCCCGTCGCTCTGACGGGCGTCCCATCCACCGTCAGCAAGCACTCTCGAGAAACGTCAATCAACTCTCTGTGCAGCGCCTGCGCGCACTGCCTAACGACGCTCAACGCCTCTCGTCGAGTCTCCAGAGTGCACAGTCGTGGCTCAGACGCCGAGAGAAGTTCGCAGACGCGTTCGAGCGCGCGCGACGCATGTTGCACCACCGCCTCGACGGGCAAATCCGACAACGCGCGTCCTAGTTCTCGAAGACCACCGAGCGCCAGCGCGTGATGCGTGCACGTGTCCAGGTGTGTTGTCAACACGTACAAATACTGTGCATCAGTCTCGTTCACGTTGACGTACGGTAACGAAAATCCCGCGTCGCCCTCGGCGCTCGCGACGTTGCGAGCGTCCACCGCGAACGAAACGCGCGCCGCCGAGCCCACCTTCGTCGACGTCGACGTCGACGTCGAAGCATCCCCATGCGTGCTCTCGCGCGCGCGCCGAACCCGTGCATCTTGTACTGCGTCGTACCTCCCGAAATCGTCCTGATCCTCCTCCCCGAGTTCGCCCGCGCTCGAGCTCGGAATTTCAACCGCCGCGCGCAACCGCGCGAGCGCCTTTTGATCCCTCCCGCTCTCCCGCACCACCGCCTCCATGTACTCCACCGCCCCGATCTCTCTCAACCACACTCTCGCCATGGGCTCCTTCGCGCACAACCACGATAGAAACGTCGCCGGCGACCACTCCGCGCAGCTCGTCGCCGCGCTCGCGTCCAGCGCCTCCGCGCGCGCCGCCGCCCCGCGTTCGTCGTGCGCGTCATCGACGCGGTTGTACAGCTCCAGGACCGCTCTCAACACCTCTGGATCGCGCGCCGTCGCCGCGGGCGCGCACGCGCCGGCGACGTTGGCGAGAATGAGCGCTCGAAGCGCGCGTTTACGAACGTCACGAATGTTCGACGAGAGTTTGCGTCGCGCGTTGGCGAGCGCGCGCGCGGACGCGTCGCGCGGCGCATCGCGCGCGAGCATGGCTTCGCGCTCGCACGCTCGCGCGTCCACGCGCGGTGGGATGTGCGGTGAGGCGCGAATCGACGCGCGAGAGACGACACCTGTCGCTGCGTTTTGAATTCTCTCGCGCGGGCGCGCGGCGCGAAGGTGAATACGAATATCATTGCGCGATGATAATGCTGAGAAATTGCGTGGACATCACACGAAATACACGGGCGAAGAGGCGCGCGGGGACGAGGCGCCGAAGAGGGCGCGCGCGAGGACGGCGCGGAGGGACTCGGCGTCGGCGGCGGCGAAGGCGCTCGCGGCGACGAGCGCGGGGAGGAGGACGCCGAAGACGGCGTAGTAGGCCCACACGCGAGGGGCGCGATCGACGATGGAACGCGCGAACGCGGGGGCGGAAACGGTGACGCAGGCGATGGAGGTGAGGTAAAGGCGCCAGGCGAGAAGCCAGAGGGTGGGGTCGCCGCCGAGCGCGCGCACGGCGGCGACGCCGACGGCGCCGACGCCGACGCCGAGAACGAGGGCCAACACGAACATCGGTGCGGCGGCGAAGCGACGCGATACTTCGAGCTTGGTGAGCAAGAGCGCGACCGCCGCGATGGCGAAGAAACCGATCGCGGCGCGCGCGCCCTCGTTCGCGACGCACTTGACGTAGGCGTACGTCTCGAAGGGCGCGACGACGACGCCGACGAACGATGATGACGACGTCATCGAACCACCGCAAATCGTCGTGAGCTGGCCGAAACGATACACCACCTCGCGTCTGCCGAGCGAGAGCATCATCGCGCACGTCGTGACGAGTCCCACGGCGAGCGCGTCGCACGTGGCGCCGTGAAACGTCGCCGTCGCCCGCGCCGCGCGCCTTTCCTCTCGCTCCGCCTTTGTTTCCGCCGCGCCGTCCGCCGCGAGCTTGTTCCCTTCCGCTTTCAACGCGTTGCTGGTCTGCTTTTGAATCATCGCCACGAGTTTGAGCCCGACCTCTGCCTTCCTAAGCTCCAACTCCTCGCGAAGCAGCGCCCTGTCCTCGTCGCACATCGACGTGGTCACCGCGGCCGACGACGACGAAACCTCGGGCTCCTCCGCCGCTAAATGAAGCGAACGCCGACGCCTCGCGACTCGATCTCGAGCGACGATCGCGTCGTCCGCGTCTCTCGTCTCGTCTCCCGTCGACGTCGCCGCGGCGTCGACGTCTCTCGCCAGCGCGGCCCATCGCGCGCTCGCCGCGCGCTCGAACGCCGCCTCCGACTCGCGCGCGCCCGCGTCACCCTCCCCCTCGCGCAGCGCTCGCGCGAATCTCCGCGCGACGCTCGCGAACGCCTCCGCGTCGCCCGCGTCGACGCGCGCCGCCGCCTCCGCGAACGCCCGTCCCGCCCGCCTCGCGCGCTCGACCGCCCGCGCGCGCCTCGCCCGTCGCGCGCGCGCCCTCGCGATCAAAATCCCGCACGCCGCGCACGCCGCGAGCGCCGCGCGCGTCCCGCGCGCGCGCGTCCCGCGCGCGCGACGACGCCCGAATCCGTCATCGCCCACCGCATCGCGCGTCGTCGCGCGCGCGCCGCCGCGCCGCGCGTCGACGTCGTCGCGCGTCGACGTCGACGTCGACGCCGCGCCGCGCGACGCGAACCCGCGCGGGCTCGCGCGCGGCGCGCGCGCGTCCATCGCGCCGCGACGTGGCGTCGCGCGCGACGCGGACAGCGCAAACAGTGCGCGCGTGGAATCTCGCATTCGGTCGACGCGCACATGGCGTGGAACCACACAGAGTACGACGCAAACCACGCATACTGGGTATCGAAAGCACCATCACGATGCGCGACGTCGCGGTGACGTCACCGCGGATAACGCGGCGACGCCGCACACGTCGACGCGCGACGATGCTCGCGCGACCGACGCGCGCGCCCGCGGGCGGCGCCGCGATCTCGAGCGCGCGCGGAGGAAAGCGCTCGACGCGCGGCGCGCGACGATGCGCGGCGAACGCCGTCGCGGCGAGCGCGGAGACGAAGAAACCGACGACGGTGGAGTACCAGCGCGAGCGCGCGAAGATGATGGTGCGGTACTTTAAGGAAAAACAGTACGATCAGGCGGTGGAGGACGCGCAGGTGTTTGGATTCACGCCGAGCAATGAGATTAATAACGGACGGTGGACGATGTTCGGGCTGTTGGTGGGGATGCTGACGGAATTCGCGACGGGGGTGGATTTCATCGATCAAATCAAGCTGACGGTGAGCGTGTTGGGGATCGCGGACATTTACGATTGAGCGAGCGTCGGCCGCGCGGTGAGACGAGATCGCGCGCGGCGCGCGAGGGGCGCGAGGCGCGGCGCTAGGATGACGGTCGATCGATCGTTGAGGTCGGTGTAATGAGACGAAAATTCTTTGAGAAACGCGAGCGCGGGCGCGACGGCGACCGCACTCTTCGACTCGCGCTTTTCGCGCTTTCGCTCGTTCGTTCGTTTCGTCTCGCGCGTTTCACGCTCGATAGCGTCGTGCTCGTGGTTCGTGGTTCGTGGTTTGATGGCGATGCGCGCGCTGGAGCTCGCGGTGTTGGCGGCGTTTGTCGTTCGCCTCACCGGCGTTCGCGCGAACGAGGCCGCGGCGTGGTGCGTAGAGCCGAAGAACGGAAACGTTGATGATTTTCGCGCGCGGGCGTCCGCACTGGGATTGGACACGTGCATCGACACCGGAGATGCGTCACCTCGAGGACGGAGCGCGGGAGCGTGCGACGAAAGCATTTTGGCTTTCTCGTGCGAATCGTTGCGGCGCCGAGGGTCGGACGGGTTCGCGTGCGGCGCGCGAGACGCGCCGAACACGCCGATCGACGCTCGAACGTTTGATTCGTGCATCGCACCCATGTGTGCGACGGAGGTGTGCGCACAAGGTGGACGCGGAATCGCGCGCGCGTTCTGCGCGGAAGCGTGCGACTCTCGCGCGCGGTTCGGCTCGCGATTTGGCGAGTCCTGGTCGACGAGCGCGTTGAATCCCGTGAACTTCAACGCCATGCTCGGCGCGTTGACGACGTCTTATCCAGGCGCAGCTTCGCTCGTGCAGAGCTTCGTTCGCGTGCAGACGACGATATTTCTGATGCGCACGATTTACAACGCCGTGATGTCATCGCTCGGCGAAGCCAGCTCGAGCTCGGCGGCGCCGTCGTTTTCGACGTCACCGTCGTTCTCGGCGTCGCCGTCGCCGTCGCCATCGACGATATACTTCCCGACGCCGTCACCCTCGCCGTCACCGTCACCTGCATCACCACCGACGACGGCGTGTGGGGGCGTAGGCGATACGTGCTCGGAATCGTGCGGGCTTTGCATCTACCCAGATTCAACGAGCGATAATCCGACATGTTGTTGCGACGCGACATGCTTTGATTACGGCGATTGCTGTGGTGATGTCGGTGGGTGCTGTCCGTCGCTCGGAAAGTCGAACGCAAACGTACGCGCAAGATCGCGAGCCGCGGTGCGATCGCGAGCGAGCGGTTGATGACGCCAACTCGTTCTACTCTTCTATGGATAACTACCTACTTCTACGAGACCTCTGAACTCCTAAATGAACTCGAGCGACGACCCACACCCGTCAACGTCCAAATTTCGAACACGATGCCGCCTGACGCCAACGACTCGCTTCAACGTCCCGGAATTTCGCACGTCAAAAGTCCCAAGATCGTACGTTCCCGACTCGAATCGCACCTCCGTGAGCGTTTTGCACGCTCGAGCCACGAACTCTCGGCAGTTTGCGCTAGAGATACGCGCGACTTGCAGCGCGGGACACCCACTCAGCGCACATCGCACAAGATGTGGCGACGAAATAAATGCACGCTCGATGCTGAAGCACCCCTCCGCGCTGAGCTCGACAAGCGAGCCGCCGCACATATTAAGGATGTCGGCAAAGCCACTCGACGTCAGCACTTTACAACTATCGAGCTTGAGCGTCTTGACCGCGGGTAACTTCGAACGAACGGTGTTCATCTCTTCCGTCACAGCTCGCAGACTGGCACATTTATTCATCAGCAACGTCTCACACTTTGGCGCGTACGCGTTGAAGGTCTCCAGCGCCTTGCATCCCGCCGCGCTTATCGTCTCCACGGAGCCGGATTGCACTTGCAGCTCTCGCAACGAGCCGCAGTCGGCGACGTTTACGGCGTTCAACGCGCTCGAATCAGAGGTCCGACGAATTGAAAAATTCGTCATTGACTTACAGTTGACCGCTTTCAGGCGTTCGAGTCGCGTAGCGACGTGTGCGCCGAGGACGAGTCGTTTGACGCCCGAACAACCCGTCACATCCAACACGCGCAAACATCGCGCGACATCCAGGGCGCCGTAAATTGCTTCTTCGTCCAGAGACACACATCCCACGAGTTTGAGTTCGCGAAGGGTGTCCCCATAAGGTGCCAAAGCTCGAGACAGACCACTCGATCTGAGCGCTCGAGCGCGAGTCCACGCGATGGACGTTAACGCGGGAAAAATCTCTCGACACCGCTCCGCGATCGCCACCACTCCGTACTCGCTCAACCACTCCCCACATCCCTCGAAGTCTATCGACTCGATCGACTGTGACGCGTTATTTGCCGCGACGGCGGTCAAAACATTCGACAAACGTTCCCAGTCGTCTTCGGCGCTATCCGCCGGTGGCTTCAGCGTCTCGCCCATCTTTCGAAAGCTCACAGCGCTAACGTTCGGATACGCACGAATCATCCCTCCCAGGCGAACTACATCCGAGGCGAACGTCTCAATCGTCGTTCGCGCGCGCGCATTCGCGGGCGGCGCGATTCTTCGCGCGTCGCGTCGCCACGACGCCACGAGCGCTCTGAACTCTTTGCACGTGCACGCCAGCACCGCGGCGTCCCTCGCGCTCAGTGACTTAAATATCACATCGCGAACGTCGTCGGGGAGAACGTCACCGAACGCGTGCCCGTGCGCGACGTCGTGCGCGACGGGAGGCCGTTCTGGACACAGTCCGCGCAATAAAGCGATTGCATCTTTGACGCCTTCGCATTGCCTCGCGACGTCGCGCACGACCTCGGCGTCGAGTCCCGCGAACGCGTCGATCAATGCGGTGATATCGACGGCCGCGAGAGCGCCCGAGCCGACGTCGGGGAGGACGTCGGATCTGAAAGCGAACGCCATCGCGCGCGCGAGGCGCGCACTGCTGCGAAAAAATATAGAATGTGATCACAATACATGCTTCAGGGCGTCGATGCGTTCGTCGCGTTCGTCGAGCGTTTCTATTTGCTTACGCGTGTCGCGCTTCGCCGTGGTCGCCGAAGGCTCGGCGTCGACGACGAGCGAGCGCCGTTTGCTCGATCGCGACCGCCGCGCGAAGAGCGCCGCCGCGGAAAGTACGCAAACGATGCCCACGGCGATGAGAACGTACGCTTTGATACCTCGCAAGGAATCATCATTTGTGCTCTCGACTTCGACGTCGCCGTCGCGCGTCGTCGCGGAGGTAATTGTCCATTGCGAGTTGGAGTTCGTGAATGGTCCGTCGGCGACGCCAAAAAACAGTTCATTCGCCGCCGTGACGTCGCCGGACGCCGCCGAGCGTAAGATGGCTCTAGACCGAAACATCTGCGAAGCAACCCGATCATAGAGCATTATGGCAGCGCGCCGATTGGATTCGGTGCTGGCGTTGAAGATCATGTCGCCGTAAATCTCGGCGTCTCTGACCCCCTCTATGATTTTGTTGCGCCAGCTTTCACCAGTTGGATCTCGACTGTCGATGACATTATACATGCTCGACGCCGTGGAATTCAAAACGTCGTTAAAAATATCTCGAAACGCCATGCGTTTTTGCATCTCCAGCTCGTCGTCGGTGTTGTTAACCCAGGACGTCATCGTCGTTGCGTTTGCTGTTGCATCTCGGAACCACAAACCAGTGGAATTCGGCGACGACTCACCCCTCAGCGCGGCGTCGATAAACGACGCGGTCATTTGACCAGTGTCACCACGCGCGAGGGCGCGAGCAGCCGCGAGAAACCCGTCCCAGTTGCCTCCGGAAGAATGAAACGCCGTGAAAATGGGTGGCGTCTGTTCCGCGCCGCTCGAGGCGGTGCTGATGAATTGAGACGCAAAGTCGAACAGTCCGAAGTTGGGTGCACCAACGTCGTCGTGTTCGGCTGCAACAAAGTGTGCATCCGACACGCACGCGACTAGCGCACACAGCGCGCCGACACGCAATATGTTCGCTCGACGCTTCATGACGTCGACGCTCAAGGTCGAGTCGCGCTCTGCCGCTGGTTGGCGACGCCACCGGGGTTTTATCGCCGCAACTTCCGACGAATCATTCGTTTATCCCCAAAGCTCAATCGAGCGCCTTCGTATTCGTTCAGTTCTCGTTCCAAAAGTTTGATCGGCCACTCATCCGAGTGCGCCGCAAGTATGTCGCACGTCGCCGCTCGAATTGACTCCTTCTTAGGTCCGCAGGGCCGGATCGACGTCAACGCCTCGTACGCGCCATCCAGGCTGTCGTGTGCATCTAAAAACCAGTACATGTACGCGATCGCTAGTCCCGGTGACCGTCCCATGCCAGCCGTGCAGTGCAAATACACCGTCTCCCCGCGTCTCGCCGCTGCGTCCAGCGCCGCCGCCGCCGCCGGCAAACCCTCCCGCAACGAGTCCGCCGAAAAGTCCACGAACGGGTATCGCTCCAGTTTCATACCTCGTTTCTCGATCTGCCGCTTCACGGACGCGAAATCCACCTTCCAGTACTCCATATCCTTGTCCTGTTGCGTGTTGAACACGCACGTCACGCCCTCGACGTCGCGAAGTCGATCGATATCCGCCGCCGTCGTCGGTTGCGTGCCGACGATGAGATTCGGGCGTATTCTGTGATAGTCTGCACGCGTCGATATCGTCGCGATCGCTCGCGGACGTCGTCAGTCGTTCGTCGCCGTCGTCGCGCGTCGAAGCGCGCTCGGCGAGCGCGCTCGTCTAGTTCAAACGTCGGCGCATCGCCTCGCATCGCCGCGAACACGCACATAAACCGAGTTCATGCTTGTACTCATACGGCGTCGCGCTGTACGCCTTCATCGCGGCGTTGTACGCGTCGTCGTCCGCGGCGGCGCGCTGGCGAGTTCGTTTTCGGCTTAACGAACGCGCGGCGCCGCCGCCGCCGCCACGCGCGCGCGACGGGCGCGAGGGTCGCCCCGCCGCGCGCGATGGTATCGCATGCGTCATCGACGCGGTCATGCCGTGCGATTGCGAACGCACGATCGTTCGCGACGCCTTCGCATTGTGGCGCGAGCGCGCGCGAGCGCCACGGTGGCGGCGCCGTTCGAAAGGCGGCGCCGTTCGATTGTCTTCTAGACGAACGTGATGGTTATTAAAATTTGAACTTTTTTGCGTCGCTATCTTTTTTGTCTTTGGCCTTTCGTTTTTGAGCGCGGGCGTGGTCGGCGACCATGTCGGAAAAGTCCTCTGGCGCGGCGGCGGCCTTCTTCGCCGCGACGGTTTCCTCGTACGCGGCGCGGATCGCGTCTTCATCTTGCAAGCCATCGTCTCCGAGGGCCTCGGCGTCGAGCGTGACTTCGACGCCCGCGCCACGGGTGCGACGCTTGGGCTTGTCGTCGCCGTCGGTAGGGATGACGTACGTGTGCGCCGAGCCGACGATTTGGTCGGCGCCGACGGAGGCTTCTTGCGACGGTAACACCGTGTACAATGACTTCGGGCCTTCGGACTTTTTGCGCAGATCCAAAACGTCTGGCGTTTCGGCGCCCGCGTGGAGTTCCGCGGACTCTTCTTCTTCCTCGGCTTCCTCCTCCTCGGCCTCCTCCGCGGCGACTTCTTCCTCCTCCACCTCTTCCTCGCTCTCCTCTTCCTCCAACTCTTCGTCGATCTCACCGAACCGTTTCGTCTTGTCGACAGCTACGTCGTACGGCGTGCTATCACTCGCCTTTGTCTTCGTGCTTCCGAACACGTCGCCGTAGATGGGCACGCCGAGCTCGTCCACGGGCGGTTTGCCCCAACCGCCCGGATGGTAGCCGAACTGCGCTCCCGCGGGAATCGGCGCGGAAAGCCCCGGCACGCGCAGGTGCGGATAGCTCGGCGGCGGACCGTATCGTTGCATGTTGATCAACCACGGAGGTGGTCCGCCGTCCGTCATGCCGAGCGCAGCCTTGAGTTCTTCGCTCAGCTTGCCGGGCTTGCGTCCGATGGAAACCTCAAACTCCTTGCCCTCAAAGTACAAATCCCCGGGTTTGGACATCTTGGGTTTGGATTGGTAGACGAAGAACGCATCGTGCAGAATTTGATAATCGATATCCATGCGCCCGAGCTTGGCCGTTTTCGTATCTTTTGCCTTCTGTTTCAACGACTTGGCGTCTTCCTTCTCCGCGTAGTGGTCGCGAATCTTCTGAATTCCCGTGGCGCGAATAAAATCCGGCAACTCCCACGGCGGCTTCTCGATCCCTCGCTTACCTTGCAAAAACGCCCGCTTTTGGCTCCAATGTCTCGGCACCGGGACCGTGTTCCTGTGCGCCTTGAGAAAGACGAGTAATCTCGGATCGTTCGCGCTCGCGTCCCAAACCTCCACGACTTCTGGCTTCGCGCAGTGTTGCTTGAGCTCCGCCACCTTCATCCGACGCAGTTCCTTCTTCTTTTTATTCGAAAGCTCCTCGCCCGCGCCGTCATCGTCCCCGTCGTCCCCGTCGTCTTCATCCGCGCCGTCGCCCCCATCACCCTTCTTCGCCCCCGCGTCGTCCGCGCTCGTGCCGACCTCGCCCCCTCTCGCCCCTCTCGCTCGAAACGCCTCAAAAATCGCCTTAAACTCCCCCAATCCGTCCTCCCCGTCCGCATCGCTCGTCCCCTCTAGCTCTAACTCGATCGGCGCCGCCACGTACTCGATCTCGACGTCCTCATCGCCCGCGTTCGCGCCGCTCTTTTCGCGTCTCGCGCCTCGCGCCTTCGTCTCGCCGCGCGTCGTCGTCGCCGTCGCGTCGTCTCCCGTCTTCGCCTCCGCCTGCGCGCGGTCGTCGCGCCACCGATCGCGACTCGAGGTCAGTCCGCGTCGTCTTCGCGCGTCGTCGCGCGTCGCTCGCGTCGCGCGCGCCATCGCGCGCCGTCGTCTCGTTCGATCCCGCCGCCGGCGCCGATCGCGCCTTCGGCCTTCGCGTCGCGCGCGCGCTCGATCGTTCGCGCGCGTCGCGCGCGCGGACGCACCGTCGCCCTGTCGCGCGCCTTGGCCGCGCGCGCCTTGGCGCGTCGCTTCGCCGCGACGCCCATCGTCGATCGCGAATCCGCCGATTCGATTCGCGTCGCCGAGTGTCGCCCGCACACGCGCGCGCGTCGCCGCTTCGCGGTCGGCGACGCGATGGACGACGACTCGACGCTGCCGGCGGCGCCGTCGGCGCGCGCGCTCGGCGACGAGGTGTCGCTCGAGCAGTGCGAGCGGCTGTTCGTGTGCGCGCACTTTGCCGAGTGTCGCGCGATGTGCGAGCGCGTGTACGCGGCGTACGTCGACGATCCGAGCGCGCCGCGACCGCTGGTGCGAGGGACGTCGAGCGACGCGCGCGAGTCGGGCGCGAGGGCGCGCGCGACGGCGCGCGAGGACTCGGGGATCGACGCGGCGGTTGCGGCGGCGGCGCGGCGGTTGCGGCGGCCGGAGCGGTACCTGGATGAGATATACGGCGAGTGCTCGTGCAGCGAAGACGAAGACGAGGGCTCGGAGAGGAACGCGGAGCGAAGGGCGCTGGCGCGGGACGCGGAGAGCGTGCGGTGGCCGGTGGAGGATCTGCGCGAGAGAGACGCGGCGTGGGTGACGTCGTGCCTGTGGGTGCAGTGCAAGTTTAAATCGAAGGATGGATTGGGGCGCACGATGGCGGAGGACTTCGCGGAGCTGCGACGAGGGGTTAGGGTCGGGACGCCGCCGCGGTTGGGGCCGACGGCGCGGATGCTGTGGTGCAAGTTGAAGTGGGAAGAGGGCGCGGGGAAGACGGCGGGATCGCGGGAGGAGGCGGAGATCGAACGCGAGATTTTAGCGCTCTTCGACGACGCCGCCGCGGCAAACGTGTTGAACGACGAAAACATGTCGGAAGAGTTGAATGTGGCGTGGCGCGACGCGTTGAGGAACTTGGGGTGGCTGTACGCGAGTCAAATATTGGCGGCGCAGCGCGAGGACGAAGACGCCGCGCACGCGTGGCTCGACAAACGCGAGGACTTGCTCGACGAGCAAATCATCGTGTTGACGAGGAGTTGGATTCAAAAAGCGAACATCAACAAAAACTACCGATTCTCGGTGTCGTACGACGAGCACACCGGTCGCGTGATGGTCAAAAATCAACGCGTCGACGACGACGGCGAGGACGAGAACGCCAGCGACGACGACGCGCCGGCGGAAGAGAACGAAACGGAAATCACAAAATCCTCGCCGACGGCGGCACCGGAACCAGTCGAGGACGACGGTACGAACGCGGAGAAAGTTTCGACCGTCGACGCGCTCGCGTCGCGCGTCACGCACGTCGTTCGCGAAATCGCGAGAGATCCTACCGGCGACTACAGCCTGCGGGCGTACGCCACCGTCGCCGTCTCCGCCTACGTCGCCTTCAGCCTCGTCCAGCGCGTCAACGACTGGCGAAACCGCGCGAAAAAGTTGATCAGATGACACGCACGTCGCGATAGTCCGAGAAATGTGCACCGAACCGCCTCGAGACGAACGTCGTCGCGACCCGCCCAGCCGCCGCGCGTCGCCGCACTTCGCGCCCCGCGCTCGTCCGACGACCGCGCACCATGCTCGCGCGCGGCGCCACCGTTTCGCTCGCCTCGAGGTGCGCGCGCGCGTTCGTCTCGCGCGCCCCGTCGCCGCCGCGCGCGCGCGTTCGGTCGCGCGACGTCCATATCCACTCGCGACGCGTCGACGCGCGCGCTCGACCGCAGACTCACCGCGCGCGCGTTTTTCGCCGCGCAGATCGACGCCGCGCGCGTCGCACGCCCGCGCGACGCGCGTCGGACGCGCGCGCGTCGTCGCCGAGGCGTCGCGGACGATCGATTTCATCAAGTACCAGGGCCTCGGGAACGACTTTATATTAATCGACAACCGCGACAGCGCGACTGTGAAGATGTCGAGCGAAGCCGCGGCGAAGATGTGCGATCGTAACTTTGGAATCGGTGGTGATGGGGTGATATTCGCCATGCCGCCGAACGACGCGTCGGAGGATTACTCGATGCGGATGTTTAACAGCGACGGTAGCGAACCGGAGATGTGCGGAAACGGAATTCGATGCCTGGCGCGTTTCGTGAGCGATTTAGACGCCATGCCGCCGAAAAAGTACAAGGTTGGAACGCTGGCGGGGTTGATTCAACCGGAGATGCGGGCGGATGGACAGGTGGCGGTGGATATGGGGATGCCGATTTTTGAGCCGAGCGAAGTCCCGACGACGCTCGCGGCGACCCAAGACGGTAAGGTTGTGCGCGCGGAGATGGACGTGGACGGTGAGAAGTGGTTAGTGAACGCGGTGTCTATGGGTAACCCGCACTGCATCACGTTCGGTCGCGCCGGTGGCGAGGCTGACGGTCCGGGTCTTAAGTTGGACGAATTCCCGTTGAGCGTCGTCGGCCCCAAGTTTGAGTCGCATCCGTGCTTCCCGGCGCGAACGAACACCGAGTTCACCCAAGTCGTCAACAGAAACTACGTCAAGATGCACGTGTGGGAACGCGGCGCCGGCGCCACGCTCGCGTGCGGCACCGGTGCCTGCGCGACCGTCGTCGCCGGCGTCCTCGAGGGCCGCGTCGATCGACGGTGCACCGTCGAGCTCCCGGGAGGCCCGCTCGAGATCGAATGGCGCGAGAGCGACGGCAGAATCATCATGACCGGTCCCGCCGAGCCCGTGTTCGCCGGTAAATATTTCTTATGAGCCACTCTCGCGCGACGTGTAATCGTACCGCTTTGACTTCGCTCGGCGCCGTCGACGCCGCGTCACATCGCGCCGCCATGCTCGCCGCCCGCGCGCGCTCGCACCGCACCGCGTCGTGCGCGACCACACACGCGCGCGCGTCGCGCGTCGCGCCCGCGCGCGCGCACCGCGAACGCCGCGCCCGCGCGCGCGCCGTTCCGGAAGGAGGTGACGACGCCGCGACGCCGGACTGGGCAAAAGATCTCGTCCTCGACGAGCGCGGCGACTTGATCGACGCGAAGACCGGCGAACCGCTGAACGAATTCGGCGCCACGCGATTCGACCTGTACGTCAGAGCGCTGCGAGGGGAGTACGACGCGCCGTATGACACGAGCGAGCGCGACGACGGCGAAATCATGGAGACGATACAACAATTCCCGGCAAAGTACACGTATCAAGTCGTGACGACGGCGGAGACGGCGAGCGAGGAGGGATTTGTCTCTGGATTGGTCGAAAAGATCGCGGGGGCGGCCGGGGAGGCGAAGGTGGAGGTGGAGGTGAAGCCGCGCGGAAAAAAGTACTCGTCGATATGGGTCACGATGTTTGTGTTTTCGGCGAAGGAGGTGAGCGACACGATACGCGAGATCAAGGATTACGACGCGCGGATTAAGATGTGCTTTTAGCGGCTAGTTTGTTTATTTTTTTATATTCTATTGTTCGTCGTCGGAATGTTCGTCGTCGTCGTCGTCGTCGTCGTCGTCGTCGTCGTCGTCTTCGGCGTCCGAGCCGCCGCCGAGTTCGGCGGCGTACGCGTCT
>Ga0181602_10000202_pt1 | contig 53316 bp, 81 predicted proteins | sample 041ome_14_FD_148640 | JGI IMG/M metagenome (GOLD analysis project Ga0181602, IMG submission 148640) | Coastal salt marsh microbial communities from the Groves Creek Marsh, Skidaway Island, Georgia - 041408US metaG (spades assembly) | ecosystem: Environmental > Aquatic > Marine > Intertidal zone...
TGTTTCTACATGAGTATGACCACATGATGGGTATTGACTTTACACAACGAGCATCAAAGTTAGTTCTAGAAAGAGGACTAAAAGCAAGAGATAAGAAACTAAAGAAGTTAGTGCTACAAGGAAAGTTAAAACAGCGCAATGTTGCCTAATCTTGGACAAGTATTTGAATATGAGTTTGAGTTGTTCGATTGGAATGATGTTGCTTATGCATATAATTACTCAATAAATCAAAGAGGTCAATCCGGCGTAAATCATGAAGGAGATAATTATGTTATTTTCTGCGCCGAGTGTATACCTGTAGTGAAATTGGTTGCAGACCTAATACATTCGAAAAGAGGCATGAGTGAAAAAGACAAAGTAAATTGTCACATATACTCAAACATGTCACCCAAACAAAATACAGTTGGTATGCATAAAGATGTTGATGATGTTTATATATGGCAAGTAAAAGGTAGTACACTATGGACTATTGAAGGACAACATGAAGATTTAAATTTAACGATTAACCAGATGATATATATTCCAGCAGGAGTTAATCATAAACCCACAGTGACTATGCCTAGAATATCTGTGAGTTTCAGCATAGAGCATGGAGCATTTGAATGACAGAAGAAATGAAAGATTGGCAGAAAGGTTATCAGTTAGATTACCTAAAAGAAATTACTGCGGAGTATGACCACTATAATTCATACACGGATAGTCCTTTTGCACAATTTAAGAAAAATAATATTGCAGACTACTTAGATAAGAAGTCACTCAGAAAAGCAGGTGATGCTTGGATTAATATTACAGAAGCGAAAGTTCGCTCAAAGATTACAATGCATGGTGCAGGTCCAATTATTGGATATAAAGAACCAGGAGATGTAGTTATTCAAAACATCTCACATCATACAGAAAATGTAAAGAACTATATCAGTAACTATGAGAGTAGAAATTGTTGGTTAATTGGTTGGGCAGAAGATGATAACTTTATCAAATTTGCTAAAGATTGTGGATTTGATTATGTTGGATGTAAGATTACAACATTTGCAGAGATTTATAGCATATTCTTTCGCAATTCAAGCACTTCTTTCGAGGATCGTTCTCATCCGCCTATAGACGGCGCTGAGGAGGTTTCCATAGCAAAGTGTGACTTTGATACTATCGATACCTCGCGTATACGCATCGAACTACAAAAATTGACGATGGAGTATACAAATCACTACTCAAATTACAACAAAAAAGGTGCATGGTCAGCAATCTCACTACGAGGTTACCGTCCAGACCCATCATTTATTGCAAAACCAGTAGAGATGAATAAGAAATGGAAAGCAGATAATGATACATGGGAAGATTGGCAGTGTGAAGACACACCATTGCGTGAACAATTTCCATATGTAAATGAAATTCTTGCAAAGATTCCTACCGATAGAATTGAGAGAGTTAGATTTATGTCTCTCGCTCCAGGTGGCGGTGAATTGAGTAGACATACAGACCAAGTTGATCCATATCTTGGAGTAGCAGATGGCACTATGATGCGTCTACATATTCCGGTGATTACGAATCCAAATATGGAGTTCACATCATGGTCAATGCATGGTGTAAAGAATGTAGTTAATATGAAAGAAGGTGAACTGTGGTACCTCGATATTCGAAAACCACACATGGCAGTGAATAATGGTGATGATACTAGAATTCATTTAGTAGTGGATATTGAAGCAAATGATAAATGCAGAAGATTATTTAGAGTTAGTCAATGATTGGGAAGACCCTTATGATGCGCCTGTTCTTAGCAATCATGATGATGTTATCGTGGTTCGGGACGACCTACTACCTGCAGGTTCAAAAATGCGGTTCATCGATAAACTCATACGGGATACCGATTGCGAAGAGTGGGTGTTCGGTGGTTCGAACAAAGTAGGTTGGGGTCCAATCTCATTAGCATATGTTTGTCAAAAGTATGGTAAAAAATCAACTTGTTTTTGGGCAGATAGAAAAGAACCAACTTGGCATCAGCAAAAGTACATGGAGTATGGAGGTCGTATCGAATGGGTGAAGATGGGAATGCTAAATGTTACTCTGTCAAGAGCAGAGCGATACCGCAGAGAGAGTCCGCAAACCCGCAGGACGTTGCCTTTAGGACTAGAACACGATTGGGTTCTCGGAAGTATAGTGAAAGTAGCGCAGTCGCTACCGCTAGTGCCAGACGTAATCTGGACAGTAGGGTCATCAGGAACACTGAACCGAGGGTTGCAACTTGCATTCCCAGAGTCCGAAGTACATGTGATACAGACGGGTCATAAGTTAGATGAAAGGCAGATTGGTCGTGCGAAGTTGTGGGAGACTGCATACAAGTATGATAAACCTGTGAAAGCATCTGAAGCACCACCATTTCCATCTGCGCCTGAATATGACGCAAAAGCATGGAAAGTAATACAAGAAAATATAGATAGAAGCAAAACCAATTTGTTTTGGAATGTTGCGGCATAGGAGAAAGAAATGATTGAAATTAATAATGAATTGCAGGCAGACGTTCTTATTGTTGATGGGGCATTTGATGAGACTTTCATTCAGTGGTCAAGTGAATATTTTACTAAGAGATATAATTGGAAGTATGGTAATCGTAGTGGCGCGGTAAACGATGAGAGCATTTTCTGGATTTCAATAGATAGTGAAATGGGAATGAAGATTGAAGATGATCCTCTAGTTACATATATTCAATTAGTAGCACAACGAGAATTTCAGTATCACCTAAATGAAGTTGATGACATTTATCTTAACGGACACACATATGAGTTAGACGGAACACTTCATTCTGATGTGCCTACAACAAAGAGTATTGGTAAAAACTTATGGACTTTATTATACATGCCAAATTATTTAAATACAGACCTGATAGGTAACTTTGAATTTATGCGCGAAGAAATTGATTATAAACCAGGTCGATTAGTAATGTTTCCTTCAATTCATACTCATAGAGGACTTGCACCTAAAAATAAATCAGACTTGAGAATTACTCTTGCCTGGAAATGTATGAATATTACCTGGAAGAAACAAGATAACGCTTGACAAAGTTTCCTATATAGTGTATGATGAATAAATTAGTAAAGTTGAGATTATAGTATGAAGCATTTTTATGAGAAGAATAATTATCTATTAGACCACGAAGTCAACAAGACATTCGAAGAGGTTCTATGGATGACAGATGACGAGTTCAGACAGTGGTTGCGCGATATGCGTAGAGAAGTTGTCTACTCATGGGATACACTTGGTCTACCACCTAGAGTTGGTTGGGATGAGCAAAGCATTATTGACCAGTTCAATAAAATGTCATCATTCAATGTGAAAGACTTTGAGTGCTATAATGAAGAGACAGGTGAAACTGATGTTATTCGTAACACTAGTGTAGTGGGTAATGCCGCTAATCAGTTCTTTCCTACAATGATGAAAACAAAGATTGTTTATAACGATATCAGCAAAGCAAAATCTATCTACGACCACTTTGTTGATGAAGATTTATTTCAAAAGGTATACACATATGGTCACCGTCATTTCAAGCGCGATAGTTTCTATCATTATTCTAACCCTATTAAGGCGGGCGAACTACTGGAGTTTGGATCCAATCGTCACACTGCTAATAGGGGTGTTGATTTTATTAATTGGTTTGAAACTACATGTCGCACATACGATACACATGATTACTGGTTGAAACCTGATAAAGAGCAAGAGTACACAGGTTATGATGATAAACTACGAGGTGTAAATTGGTTAACTCTAACGAGAGATGAAATCGAAACACTGAACATTCCTGATAAGTGTAAAGTGAACATGAAAGAAGAATTCGATGTTTATCAAATTATGTACTTTAAGAAAGGTCAGAAAATCTTTCCATTAGGTTTCAAACCTTTTAGAATTTCATGGTGTCAATATGCAGTCAATTTTCCTCCTCTTACAGCAAAGTATCTTTATGAGAAATATACTGAACATTTTAAAGACCAGTCTACTATTCGTATTTGGGACCCTAGTGCTGGTTGGGGTGGTCGCATTCTGGGTGCTATGTCTGTTCGTGATGACCGTTCAATACATTATATTGGTACTGATCCCAACACTGACCACACTGTTGTATTGGAAGATGGTACCAAGTCAACAAAATACGAAGAACTAGCGAGATTTTTTAATGAAAAAACATACAGAGGTAACGGACTCTTCCCACACACAAACACATACGAAATTCATCAAGTCGGTTCAGAGACCTTTGCGTGTGAGGAAAACAGCATCGACATGGTATTCACTTCACCACCATATTTCGCGAAAGAAGCGTATAGTGAAGATGAGGAGCAGTCATATAAGAAGTTCGGACAATATGACGCATGGGTAGAGGGGTTCTTGCAACCGACTTTAGAGAATGCATATAAATACTTAAAGAGTGATAGATACTTATTGTGGAATATCGCTGACGCAAAGTTTGGCAATGAAATGCTACCTCTTGAAGGTGACAGCATTAGAATTTGTGAAGAACTTGGTTTTGAATATGTTACTACCTTAAAGATGGCACTTGCACAGATGCCAGGTGGTAACAGAGTTGATGAGGAGACAGGCAAACCACGAGCAAAGAATTTTTGCAAAGTGAATGGCATCTGGTTAAAATATGAACCAATATTCGTTTTTTATAAAAAGTAGAAATCTATTCAATAATCCTCCTGTTCCATATGAGGATTTTGACACGGCATATAATTATGATGAAATTGTAGGCATTGAAAAATATGCCTACAACACCTATCGTCATTATGCGTTACCTTATATCGTGAATCCAAAAGAGCAAACTGTAATGGATATAAAATGCGGTAAGGGATATGGCGCATCTATCTTAAAAGCACAATATGGATTTAAGAAAGTAATTGGATATAGTAATGTCCAAGAGTTGATAGATGAGTGTAAGATTAGACATAGTAATATCCATTTCTACAAAGACTTTATTATGTCAAAACAGATAAATGCAGACTTGATTTTTTCTATGAATGCATTCAATGATTATGATAATAAGAGTGCATTATTGTTAAGATTGCGCCAAGCAGTTGCGGATAATGGTACTATAATCATTATTCAAGAAACTGCCGACCAAGAAGAATATAAGCGATATGAAGAAATTTTAGTGAAAACTCATGGATTGAAGCAGGTATATCATAGCGATATAACAAAAGATGTTGTACTTGCCGTAGAAAAAATTGCGGATAAAAATCAAGTACTATCTCCCAGATATGCTCATTTCGCATCGAATGCACATAACCCAAATTATAAAATATTTTCATCAATCTTTAAAAATAGTGCTTGACATATAAATAATTCTGTGGTATAGTTTACCTATGATGATGATTATTGAAGCACTATGGTTTGGACTAACACTCCCTTTCAGAATTATTTACTGGACAATGTGTTGCATTTTTGCAACAGTTGGAGTGTTTTTCGGATTATTTTTCATTCTTGCCGTAATTAGTGCAATTATCGCTTGACATTAGTTCAAAATTATGCGATAATGTATACATAATGATGAGAAAAGAGGTGACGTAATGAGTTTTAGCGAATACAAAGTAAAAGAGGTCAAGTCAAACCTTGCAAAATTGCTTGCAATGGAAAACTTGCAAGTTGAATTCGCAAATGTCGAGACTGCTAGTTTCGATGTAAAAAACCGTATACTCTTACTTCCTAATTACTCGCATACTGACCAAGATGTTATTGACCTCTTTGTTGGTCATGAGGTTTCTCATGCTCTCTTTACGCCAATGGATGGTCTAGCAACTCTAGAAGATAAACCTAAGAATTTTCATTCTTTCGTTAATGTTGTAGAAGATGTTCGTATCGAAAGAAAAATTCAAGACCGTTATCCTGGTTTACGAAAGTGCTTCTATTCTGCATATTCAAAACTGAACGCCGCAGATTTCTTCAATATCGCCGAGCGTGATGTTGATAAAATGCTATACATTGACCGTCTTAACATCAAAGCAAAACTAGGCACTCAAATTGATATTCAATTCAACGAACAAGAATTGCAATTCAATGCCAGAGCGAAAAAAACAGAAACCTTTGATGAGGTTCTACAGTTAACCGAAGAAATTTGGGAGTACTGTAAAGACGAGTTAGAAGAAAAATCTAATGATAACGATATGTCAATGGATGATTATCTAAGTACTGGTGCTACTGAAAATCAAAATGAGAAGGATCAGGAAGATAAAGATACTGGCGAAGGTAAACAGTCAGATAATGCTCAGTCTGGTGATAGTGTTCTATCAGGTAAAGAGCAGTTAAGTGATACTGATGATTCCGAATCCGATGCATCAGAAGGTGAAGGTGACCAATTGCCTGAAGCAAAAGGTCCTAGTATAGATGATGATGTTGAAACTCCTATGGATTCTCAACAACCAGAAGAGCAATCTGGTCCTGGTGCGTTAACAGATATTGCATCGCGTAAAAGTATGCGCGAGAATATCATTACTGATCCTGAGCGGCAGATTGGTTATATTGACATTCCAAAAGATATAAAACTTGAGAATTTTATTATCAGTCACGATAATGTTGTTAAGGAGTTACATGAACATTGGTTTGGTGGTAATGGTGACTTTTCTTCTTTCGCGCGCCGTAAAGCATTGACGCTGACCGCTAAAGAATTTAAAACAAAGAACCAGAAGGTAATCAACTACCTTCACAAAGAATTCGAAATGAAAAAAGCGGCGATGCAATATGTTCGTTCAAGTGAGAATAAGACTGGTGTTCTTAACACTGAAAAATTATATTCTTACAAGTACAATGAAGATATTTTCAAAAAAGTTATGAGCATTCCTAACGGTAAGAACCACGGTATCGTATTCTTCCTTGATTGGTCTGGTTCTATGGCAGAAAATATGAAAGGCACTATGGAGCAATTGCTTTGTCTTGCGCTATTCTGTAAAAAAGCAAACATACCTTTTTCAGCATATGCATTCACTAGTGAATATGAAAAGTCTGTTAGAAGGGCAGAAGGTCTACCAAAGAATTCACAATCAACAAACTATAATGAAATTGATTGTAGTGGTGTAACACTCCTAGAACTTTTTGGTGACAAGATGAATAATGTCGCATTTCAGAATTCATTAGAATGCTGTTTGGCAATGTCATCAATGTTTGAGCGTAGAACCTCTGGTGACTTTCGTTGGTGGGGACTTCCTCGCAACTATTATCTTGGTGGTACACCTCTTGATTCCGCATTGGTTGTTGCTCACAAACTAGTTAGTAAATTCAAGTCAAAGAACCGTATCGAAATTTGCAATGCAGTATTTTTGACTGATGGTTCATCACACACCATTAGTGGTGCTTATAGTGATATAGAGCGTCCTGATTATTCGGTTCATGATAATCTTTATGCTGGCAGTTTGAGAATTCGCGATAAGACTGCCAGAAAAGAAACTGAAATTTCTAGAGTTTCGAACCTTGGGTATCGCCGTAGAATGAGTATTACTAAAGCACTATTCGGTTCTTTGCGCTCCGTTACTGGTTGCACTACAGTTGGTTTCTTTATCGCCAGCGGCAGTGATACAAAATATGCATATGAAAACTTTGTGGCGACTAATTCCCAGTTAGAAACAACTACTGCATTCTTTGGTGGATACGATGAGTTTCGTAAAGTGTTTACGAAAGAAAAATCTGTAGTTGCTCATAATAGTGGTCTGGATGAGTTCTATATTCTGAAAGGTGGTAAGCACCTAGAGGTTGGTCCAGAAGAATTGACAGTTGATAGTGATGCTACTAAAGCGCAGTTGACCACAGCATTCAAGAAACTGACCAAAGGAAAACTTCAGAACCGTGTGATTTTGAGCAAATTTATTGACAAGATTGCCGCATAATTAGAAAAATATTTCACATTATTACCATAAATCGTGTGGATAATGCTTGACTTCTTCTAAAAAATATGCGATAATGTATACATAATGATGATGAATGAGGTGACTAAATATGATGAATAAGCGTGAAGAATTCCTCGGCACCGCCGCGGAGATGTTTCCAACCAAGACTGATTTCACTCGGTCCGAGTTGGTTGAAGTTGCAAACAAGTTGGGTATGAAATATGCTCCTTCTTGGATTGTAAAATCAGATGAGTTCAAACTCGGCAACGGGTTATATTCATTAGTATCAAATCCTGTTAGTACTCAAGTTGCTCCGGTAGCAACGGTTCGAACTAATGCTGTTGTGGAGACCCTTGTGACTGAACCTGTTAAGAAAATTTCTATTGCCGATACTACAATTAATAATATTATTCCAACGGCATATCCAAATTATGTCCCATTTGGACAATTCAGTGATGTAAAGAACATTATCAAATCCGCGATGTTCTATCCAATCTTTATCACTGGTCTATCTGGTAATGGTAAGACTATGATGGTTGAACAAGTTTGCGCCGCCTTGCGCCGCGAGTTCTTCCGCGTCAACATTACTATTGAGACCGATGAAGATGACCTGCTAGGTGGTTACCGTCTTAAAGATGGTGAGACTATCTGGTTCGATGGTCCTGTTGTCCAAGCAATGAAGCGCGGTGCTGTATTGCTCCTTGATGAAGTTGACCTTGCGTCTAACAAAATCATGTGCATTCAACCAATCCTCGAAGGTAAAGGTGTTCTGCTTAAAAAGATTAATCAGTTCGTTGAACCTGCTCCAGGATTTCAGATTGTCGCTACTGCCAATACTAAAGGTAAAGGCAGTGAAGACGGACGCTTCATTGGCACTAACATTCTAAACGAAGCGTTCCTTGAGCGTTTCCCAATTACGATTGAGCAAGAGTATCCATCGATTGCAACCGAAAAGAAAATCCTTGAAAAGGAGTTGACTTCTGCCGGTTCAAAAGATATGGACTTTGCTGATAAACTGACCAAGTGGGCAGATATCATTCGTAAGACATTCATGGATGGAGGCATCGATGAGTTGATTGCAACTCGCCGCCTTGTCCACATCGTCAAAGCATACACAATCTTCAACAATCGCACAAAAGCGATCCAGATGTGTATTAATCGTTTTGACGATGAAACCAAATCTGCCTTCCTCGACCTTTACTCAAAGGTTGATGCAGATGCCATCGGTACTGATTTTGGTACTGGTGAAAGTGTAGTCGGCACCGAAGAAGTTGTTGACAAAACCCCGTTTTAAGCGTATACTTAAAACAATTGATAGAGGTGTCATGTCGGCACCTCGACATTTAACATAACTTAATGGAGTGAATATAATATGTCAAAAGTAAAAACGTCTGTAAAGACAAAAATTATGAATGCCCTTTCAACTGGTGAGTCCTTCACCCGCAAGCAACTTGCACGGAAAGCACGGACTGATACAGTCAACGTGTCTCGCCGTATCAGTGAACTTCGCGCTGAAGGTAATATGATTTATGCGAACCCTGTAACAGGTAAGCGTACTGTATCATATCGTGTTGGTACACCATCAAAGGCAGTCATCGCCGCTGGTGTAACTGCGATGCGTGGCGCATAACTCATCATTATAGTCACCTAATGGGTGGGGGCAACCCCACCCACTTTTACCATGAGAAAAGTGAGAATATGAAGACAATCGATTATAAATTTAATGAGAAGAAACTTATTGAAGAGTTTCAAGCATACATTGATAGCACCTATGAGAATGGTCACTATTCAAAAGACAAGTTTCAAGCAACCGAGTTCATCATTGATGGTGGACACGGCACTGGTTTCTGTATCGGTAACGTACTAAAGTATGCACAACGATACGGCAAAAAGGGTACTGCTAGTGATGCCCGCAAAGACCTGTTGAAGGTTCTACACTACGCACTAATACAACTGTATATACATGATGAGGATTTGTAATGAAAATTAGTAAACAAACTTTTGAAGTTTTGAAAAACTTCTCTGAGATTAATGAGAACCTACTTATTAAACCAGGTACGAAACTGCAAACTATTTCAGTAATGAAAAATGTTCTAGCAGAAGCAACAGTAGAAGAAACTTTTGAAAAAGAGTTTGCTATCTATGACTTGAACTCTTTATTGAGTGTGTTATCACTATATGAAGCACCAGAGATTTCTCTTGGCGATGATTACTTAACAGTGTCACAAGGTAAGTCGAGTTCTAAGTTCTGGTATGCTGATGCTAGTCTGGTTGTGTCTCCAAGTAAAACTATCACTATGCCTAGTGCAGAAGTGAAGGTTCGCATCACACAATCGAACTACACTGACTTGCTCAAAGCATCAAACATTATGCAACTTCCTGACGTTGGACTTGTCTCTGATGGTGATACAATTAATCTTGTCGCAACTGATAAGAAGAACCAAACATCAAATCGTTTTGATGTTGAAGTTGCAGAAGGTAATGGAACTAAGTTCAACTTCTACTTCAAGCGTGATAACCTGCGTATGATTCCTGGTGAGTATGACTTGACTGTTTCAAGCAAAAATATCTCACATTGGGTCAATGCTAATAAGAACCTACAATATTGGGTTGCATTGGAGACTGATAGCACATACGAAGGTTAATTTAACAACGAGGATTATATAATGGATATTAAAAGTGATGAATTTCTGTGGGTCGAAAAGTATCGTCCACAGACTGTAGAAGATGCTATTTTACCTAAACATTTAGAGAAGACTTTTCTTGACTTTGTTACACAAGGTGAAATACCAAACTTGTTGTTGTGTGGAACTGCTGGCGTAGGTAAGACTACTGTAGCAAAAGCACTATGCCAGCAAATGGGGTACGATTGGATTATTCTCAACGGGTCTTCCGAGGGAGATATTGATACTCTACGAACTAAGATTGTAAATTTTGCTTCAACTGTATCATTTGGGGGTAAAGGCAAGGTCGTCATCTATGATGAAGCAGACTATCTAACTGCCGTTACCCAACCAGCACTCCGTAACTTCATCGAAGAGTTCAGTAAGAATTGTAGATTTATCTTTACTTGTAATTACAAGAATAAGATTATTCCCGCACTACATTCTCGCTGTTCTGTTATTGAGTTTAACATTCCCAAGCAAGAGCGTCCTGCGATTGCTATGCGCTTCAACAAGCGTGTGCAAGATATCTTAGCACAAGAGAATGTCTCATACGATGAAGGTACGGTTGCTGGTCTTCTAATGAAGTTCTTTCCTGATTATCGCAGAACTCTTAACGAGTTGCAGAAACTTTCTATCGGTGGTACTATCGATGCTGAAAGCGCAAGCAATAGTGGTGATGTTGAAATCAAGGCAGTTATTCAGTTCTGTAAAGACAAAGACTTTCAGAAGATGCGTAAGTGGGTTGCTGAAACTGTTAATACAAGTGACGCCGCAGACATCTTTCGTAAAGTCTACGACACTATGACTGAAACTTTACAACCACAATCTGTTCCTGCTTGTGTATTGAAGATTGCTGATTATCAGTATAAACATGTTCATGTTGCTGATCCAGAAGTAAACATGGTAGCATTCTTCACTGAAGTCATGGTCGATTGTGAGTTTAAGTAATGCCTGTTCCTTATATTCCTATGGAGATGTTTTCAGTCTCAAGTAATATTGAAGTTGAAATATATAATATTGATGGTATAGGTCCTATTTTTATCTGTGATAACTTCTATAAAAATCCAGATGCTATTCATGATATGTTAATTGATGCTCATGTACCTGCATTCAAAAAGAATTACTTGGATAAAAACTTACCATCTTTTAACTTTGAAAAATATTATGATTGTCGTTTGACTATAGAAGATAATTATAGTAACGATACTTCACAAAATAATAATCAAAGGATTATATGGGACGCGATTGATGCATCATTCGACATGTGTAAAGTTGTAAGAAGTCCAGAACCTGGTAGATTTAATTTATTCAAATGGATTGAAACTCCCACACAAAACTTTCAACAATTTCCTCACACAGATAGTGACACTAAAGTTGCGGGTATCGTATATCTAGATAAGCATTCTGAAGGTGGAACTGCATTCTATCATGTAGATGGTAAATTGCAAATTGAAACCACTCTAGGATATAAAGAAGAGAATGATATTCGTGTAGATTTAAACGCACTTGGCATCAAGTATGATATTGTTGATGCTAAGTATAATAGACTTGTTGTATATCCTGGATGGTATATGCATGGTGGTTATATAAGTAATCATGAAGTGTATACAAAAAACTGGAGACTTAATCAAGTATTTTTTTGGAATGTAAAACGTGATGACCGATAATCCTTTTGAATATATTAAAGCAATCAATTACACTAAAGAGAATTTGATTGTTGATGATTTGACAGAAAAAAGTTACAATGCTTTTATTGTCAATAGAGGTTTGAGTATGGGTATTGATACCGTACTGCAAGCGAATGAGATGAACCAACGCCCACACCTTGCTAAAAAGTTACAATTTGATTATTTACTAAATAGTATAAGTAAGCGAAAGCGATTTGATAAATGGCAGAAGTTTGAGAAGAGTGACGATATAGAATGTATAAAAGCATACTTCAACTACTCATACCCAAAAGCAATTTCTGCTCTATCTATCCTTTCTGAAAAACAAATTGAACTTATAAGAAAAAGATTAAATAAAGGTGGAGCAAAATGAATGAGTGGACAGTTGAAAATATGGTTGAGGTTAAACTTTCTCAACCTGATGATTTTCTAAAAATTAGAGAAACGCTTTCTAGAATTGGGATTGCGTCTAAGAAAGATAAAAAGTTATATCAGTCTTGTCATATCTTACATAAGCAAGGTAGATACTTCATTGTACATTTCAAAGAACTTTTTGGACTAGATGGCAAGCAAACAAACTTTTCAGATGAAGACCAAAGTCGTAGAAACACAATTGTAAAATTACTAAGTGATTGGGGACTTGTATCTGTAATCAATGAAGCAAAGATTGATGTTCAAGCACCCTTATCGCAGATTAAAGTAATTGCGTTCAAAGAGAAGAACGAGTGGGTTCTAGAAACAAAATACAATATTGGGAAGAAAAAACAAGAGACAGTTTAAATGAATGACTTTATGGCATCACTTGAAACGCAAATAAGTTTTGCTAATAGTGATATTGATATTATAAAACCTTTCGGACCTGCAATATTAAAAACAAAAGTTTCGAATGAAACACTTAAAAGTTTTCAAGATAAATTTGCAAGTTTGGATTATAATGGAAAATTATTACCTACATTTCCTGTATTAGGTGATCCTAATTGGGTTGAAGATACTAAAAATTCTGTTGTTAAGAGTTATGACTTATATAAATGGTTTCATTCTCAAGCAGATGTTAAAACAGAAATAACTTCTATAGTCTCATCTTACTTAGTTGCATTATATAATGAACCTGTGGAAGCAAGAGATTATAAACGAAAATCTATCACCGTATATTCTATATGGGCAAATAGACAACTTGCTAATACATGGCAACCTAGACATATACATGCCAAGGGTATATCATTTATTGTTTATGCTCACAAACCAAAAATAAATGACTTCCCACATGCTGGTGATATTCAGTTCTTTTATGGTGAAAATAATGAGTATAATGAGAATTTATATTTCATATCACCAGAAGAGGGAGATATGTTAGTATTCCCTAGTTGGTTACAGCATCAAGTGATACCTTATCACAGTGAAAATTTAAGGGTATCAATTGCAGGAAACGCGGAAATATTGACTAAATAGTTTTATATTATGATGATTGATGATATATATATTATGTGAAGACGCCTATGGTAGGGTCTTCTTTTTATAAACAGTCTTGCTTAATAGGAGATAAAAACATGACTAATTTAACCACACTAAGGTCGGCGTTACAATCGTTTGACCAAAACTTACTAACCCCATATGCTGTTGGATTCGACCACACCTTCAATAGGTTGTGGGACTATGCGACACATCAGGCAGAATCCACAGGGTTCCCACCATACAATATTGTCAAAGATGCTGAAGATGGTTATAAATATACTATCGAAATGGCACTTGCTGGTTACAGTAAAGATGATATTGAAATCGATTTTGCAGAAGGTTGTCTGACAATCAAATCAAAAAAACAAGAGGACACTAAAGATAAGTTGTCGATTTGGAAAGGTATTTCTAATCGCTCTTTCACTAGAAAGTTTACTCTTGCTGATGAAGTTGTTGTCAACGGAGCAGAACTCAAAGATGGTATGTTGAGGGTTGAACTTGAGCGTATCATTCCTGAGGGGAAACTACCTAAGAAGATTGATATTAAATAATCCTTCGGAGGGCACCACCTGAGCATGTGATAAAACTGCTCATTTTTAAATTATGGAGAACCAGATGGCAGAAAAAACACCAGTTACGGATAAACTTGAAAAGATGAATGTTTCCAAATCAATCATCGAAACTAAAATATCTGAATTAGAAGAAATATTTGAACAACAAAAATCAGCAATTAAGCAATATCAAGGTGCAATCGCGCAATTAGAGCGTGAAGCAAATAGTACTGTTGGCGCAATTGCAGTCTTAAAAGAACTATTACAGGAAGATGATAATGCTTAATATTAAATTGATTAAAATGATTAACGGTGAAGAGATTATTGCTAAAGTAAAAAGTGAAAATGATACTCACATCCATGTAGATAAACCTGCTATTGTAATGATGGCGCCAGGACAAAATGGTAACATGTCTGTTCAGATGGGTCCTTATTGTCCATATACAGACAACCATTTAGAAATTGGTAAACATACAATTGTTTATGTTGCAGAACCAAACAACGAATTACTGAACGGATACAACAAAGCATTCGGCAGTGGACTTGTAGTACCACCATCACCATCTCAACTCCTAAAGGGGTAAAAGACAATAAAAGACTTGACAAACTATACGCAATCGTGTATAGTATTATAATAATGTAAATGTGAGGTGACTTCTTGAAGTTCTATACAAATGTCCAGCAATGGGGTAATAATATTCTAGTTCGTGGTGTTGACAACTATGGTCAACGCATCATGGAACGACATAAAGAGTTCTCACCCACACTGTTTCTAGCATCCCAAGAACCCACAGAGTATAAAACTCTTGATGGTCAATATGTCGGCGCAGTACAACCTGGCGGTATCAAAGAGAGTAAAGAATTCTTAGAGCGTTACAAAGAAGTATCAAACTTCAAAGTATATGGTCAAACTCAATTTCAATATCAATGGATTTCTGACAACTTCTATGAACAGAATGACATTGATTTTGATACTAGTCAAATCTCAATTCTTTCACTTGACATTGAGACCTCTACTGAGTATGGGTTCCCAAACATCGAAACTGCTAACGAACAAATTCTACTCATCACTGTTCGCAATAGTCTCAATGGTCAATATACTACATGGGGTCTTCACCCATACAACAACAAACGTGATGATGTAGACTATCGATATTTTGAGTCCGAACATAATATGTTGCGAGACTTTATTCGCTATTTGGATGAAGTTAAACCTGATGTACTGACTGGTTGGAATTCAAAGTTCTTTGATATCCCATACATTGTAAATCGTGTAGAGCGATTGCTTGGTGAAGACCAAGTTCGATATCTATCACCTTGGAAGATTGTCAAGGGTGGTAAGGTAACTATTCAAGGTCGCGAACAACAGTACTATGATATCTTTGGTCTTGCTGGTCTAGATTATCTTGACCTGTTTCGTAAGTATCGCGGTATTGGTTATGAGAGTTTCAAACTTGACTTTATTGCTAATGCTGAACTCGGCGCAGAGAAACTTAATCATGATGAGTTTGAAAACTTCAAAGACTTCTACACAAAAGACTGGCAGAAGTTTGTAGACTATAATATTCGTGACGTTGAACTCGTAGCACAACTTGAAGACAAACTTGGTCTTATTGATTTGTGCTTGACGATGGCATATGACTTTCGCGTAAACTATGAAGATGTATTCTCACAAGTTCGCTGTTGGGATATGCTCATCTATAATCACTTGCGTAAGCGTGGTGTTGTGATTCCACCTAAGAGATTGGGTATGAAGTCTGATGGTTATGCTGGTGCGTATGTGAAAGACCCTGTGATTGGACAACATGAGTGGGTTATGTCTTTTGACTTGAACTCTCTATACCCACATTTGATTATGCAGTACAATATCTCTCCTGACACTATTGTTGAGAAGAGTGTGCATGTTTCTGTTGACGACCTGCTTGCAAAGAAAGAAATCGATACTGAAGGTTATTGCATGGCGGCGAATGGTCAATTCTTTAGAAAAGACTTTCAAGGGTTTCTTCCTGCTATGATGGAAGAGATTTACGAAGGTCGAACATTCTATAAGAAGAAGATGCTTGAAGCAGAACAAGAATATGAGATTACAAAGAAACCTGAGTTGCAGAAAGTTATTGCAAGAAATCATAACATTCAGTTAGCAAAGAAGATTGCTCTCAACTCTGCTTATGGTGCTTTGGGTAATCAGTACTTTAGATATTTCGATATTCGACAAGCAGAAGGCATCACACTTTCTGGTCAGTTGTCTATTCGTTGGATTGAGAATGCTATTAATAAGTACTTTAATAACTTGCTGAAAACTGATGGAGCGAACTATGTCATTGCAAGCGATACGGATTCGGTTTACATTAATCTTAGTGGACTGGTACAAAAAGTGTTTAATGAGGGAGAACCTCTATCGAAGGATCAAAGTCGTGAACTCACGCCTAAGATTGTTAGATTTCTTGATAGAGTGGGTTCCGAGAAGTTGGAACCGTTTATTGATAAGAGTTATCAAGACCTTGCTTCTTATATGAATGCATATCAGCAAAAGATGTTTATGAAGCGAGAGGTTATCGCTGACCGAGGCATCTGGACTGCTAAGAAAAGATACATTCTGAATGTGCATAATTCTGAGGGTGTTCAATATGCTGAACCAAAACTCAAGATTATGGGACTTGAGGTTGTCAAATCTTCAACACCCGCGCCTGTTCGTCTGATGTTGAAAGAAGCAATCAAAGTTGTTGTGAATGGTTCGAATGATGATTTGATTGAGTACATTGAAAAGTGTCGTGAAGAATTTAAAGAGATGCCTCCAGAAGACATTGCGTTCCCTCGCTCTGTGAATGGTGTACAGAAGTATGCATCTGAAATGAAAGTCTACACTAAGGGTACACCGATGCATGTGCGTGGTACTCTGATGTATAACAAGATGGTCAAAGATAAGAAAGTATCTGAAAGATATCCTCTTATCAAAGATGGTGAGAAGATTAAGTTTATTCACTTGAAGATGCCTAATCCTATCGGTGAAAATATTATATCTTTTCTTTCAACTCTCCCTAAAGAGTTTGACTTACATAGATATATTGATTATGACATGCAATTTCAAAAGGCATTCTTAGACCCACTTACATTTATTGCAGATAGTATTAAATGGCAGTTAGAAAAGATTGCCACGCTTGATGACTTTTTTAGTTGACATTAACAAGATAATAGTGTATAGTACAATAATACAATAGGAGATATTATGAATGATTTTTTAAAAGATATCGTTAAAGAAAGTAAGAACGAGTATGCTGGCATTGTCGCTGATGGAGTAGAAGCAGGAGACGTTTCAACTTTCATCGACACCGGGTCTTACATCTTTAACGCACTACTGAGTGGTAGTATCTATGGCGGTCTTCCTGCTAACAAGATTACAGCAATCGCTGGAGAATCCGCAACTGGAAAGACCTTCTTTGCTCTCGGTCTAGTCAAGTACTTCTTAGATACGAATCCTGATGCAGGTGTCGTATACTTTGAAACTGAAAGTGCATTGACTAAAGACATGATTGAAGAACGCGGTATCGATACAAATCGTATCGTCATGATGCCTGTGACTACTGTACAAGAGTTTCGCACACAAGGCATTAAAATTCTTGACAAGTACATCGAACAATCAGAAGCAGACCGTAAACCTTTGATGTTTGTACTTGATAGTCTTGGTATGTTATCAACAACAAAAGAGATTGAAGATACTGCAGATGGTAAAGAGACTAGAGACATGACAAGGGCGCAGTTAACTAAAGCGGCATTTCGTGTTCTGACATTGAAACTAGGTAAAGCAAAAGTACCAATGATTGTTACTAATCACACATACGACCAGATGGGTACTATGTTCCCACAGAAAGTCATGGGTGGTGGGTCAGGTCTTCAGTACGCCGCATCAACAATTGTATTCTTATCTAAGAAGAAAGAGAAAGATGGTACAGAAGTCATTGGTAACATCATTCACTGTCGATTAAACAAGTCTCGCTTAACTAAAGAGAATTCTCTAGTTGATGTGTCACTACGCTACAAAGGCGGTCTATCGCGCTACTACGGTCTATTAGAACTTGCTGAAGAAGCAGGTATCTTCAAGAAAGTAGCAACTCGTATCGAACTACCAGATGGGTCTAAGATGTATGGTAAGCAGATTTTAGATAATCCTGAGAAGTACTTTACTGAAGAAGTGATGACACAATTAGATGAATATGCAAAAGGAAAGTTTAAGTATGGCGGCGAAGTATAGTTATGTTTCTAAGAAAGATACAATCGCAACTCGCATCTGTGAAGGTAAGTTTGAAGATGTAGTATATCAAGTAGGTCGTGTGCAGTTTAGTGAAGTAGACGAAAATGGCAATCGTTCTATGAGATTTAAGTATGAGGTGCTTGATAATCCTCATGATGTTGAGATTTACAAAGATGAGTTCATGCCAGTAGTCGGTAGTATATTGGTAGAACAAATAGAAGAAAAATTGAAAGAACAGGAAATAGTATATGCAAACGGCAAGGATTGAACGAACAATTCTATCAAATCTGATGAGTAACGAACCTTTCATGCGAAAGGCGTTGCCGTTCTTACAATCTAAGTACTTCCATGATAGTTCTGAGAAGATGATTTATGAGGCAATCTCTGATTTTATTACGAGGTACAATAAAATGCCATCTGCTGAAGTTCTAACTATTGAGTTAAACGAAGCACATAATATTCCTGAACCAGAGTTCAAATCTACTGTTGAAGTTATTAATACATTAAATACAGAAAATGCTGACCTTGACTGGTTGATTGATGTTACTGAGAAATTCTGCAAAGAGAAAGCAATCTACAATGCCATTGCAGAGGGTATTCAGATAATTGAGGGAAAAGACAAAACGAGAAATCCAGATGCTCTTCCATCTCTTTTATCTGATGCCCTAGCAGTATCATTTGATCCTCATGTTGGTCATGACTATTTCGAAATGTCTGATGAACGATATGATTTCTATCACACAAAAGAAGAGAAGATACCTTTCAATCTAAAGTATTTTGACTTGATTACAAAAGGTGGTCTACCAAGCAAAACACTTAATGTAGCACTAGCAGGAACAGGCGTTGGGAAATCCTTATTTATGTGCCATCTTGCCGCAAACTATATGATGCACAATAAGAATGTTTTGTACATTACTATGGAGATGGCAGAAGAGCGTATTGCAGAACGTATTGATGCTAATCTAATGCGTATGGATATTCAGACGCTAGAAGACTTACCGAAGACAATGTTTCAAAAGAAAATCGCGGCAGTGCAGAAAGAAACACATGGTAAGTTGATTATCAAAGAGTATCCTACTGCATCTGCACATGCTGGACACTTTGAGTCCTTGCTAAGTGAACTTGCATTGAAGAAGAGTTTTAAACCAGATGCTATCTTTATTGATTACTTAAACATCTGTGCATCATCTCGCTTCAAAGCAGGTTCAAACATTAACTCTTACACACTGATTAAATCTATAGCAGAAGAATTGCGTGGACTTGCAGTTAAGTTTAATGTACCAATTATCTCTGCAACGCAGACAACAAGACAAGGTTTTAGTAGTACTGATATTGGACTAGAAGATACATCAGAGTCCTTTGGTCTACCTGCTACTTGTGACTTTATGTTTGCTCTCATATCAAATGAAGAGTTAGAACAACAACATCAAATTCTAGTTAAGCAACTTAAAAATCGATACAATGATCCAACCAAGTACAAGCGTTTTGTATTAGGTATTGACCGAGCAAAAATGCAGTTGTATGATGTAGAAGAATCCGCACAAGATGACTTAATCGAAAACATGAACAAACCTAAACAAACTGTAAGCGAGGTAAAAGTAGTTGAAAACAATAATGGATTTGATAAATTACGGGACAGAAATAATGACAAAAAGCATAAAGACTTCTCACAATTCAAGGTTTAAAATAGTCTTCAATGGTGAAGAGAACTGTTGGTATATTCATGATAATCAATATGGTGACTTAATTCAAGTTTCACCATCTAAAATTGATGCTAAGAATATGTGCGACAATATGAACAAAGGAAGTGGTTTCGGTGAGTTTGCCGTTCCTAAATTTCTACAAAAAACTTCATAAGTTGTTGTTTTTACACAACATTTAAATTCAATTAGTACTTGACATATCGTCATTTATATCGTATAATATACATATAATGATGAGAAAAGAGGTGCGTATGAACTTAGTTGAAGCGAATGGTGGTAATAAAACTCAACGAGATATTGCTATCAAAGTAGTTAATTATCTTTGTAAGAGACTTATGCCTCGCGTAAGAACTCTTAATATCGAAATACAATTCAGAAATATCAAGTCTGATGCTATCGGTTATTGCATGATGACAGATGATAATCGTACTTTCGAAATTGAAATCGACAAAAAGCAAAACATTAAAACATTAGTAACTACCATCTGTCATGAAATGGTACACGTTAAACAGTATGCCAAAAAAGAGATGGATGATGGCATTCGGTCAGGTAGTGCAAGATGGAAAAACACACAAATATCATTTGATACTGAGTACTACGACCTGCCGTGGGAGAAAGAAGCATATCGTCTACAAGACAAACTTGCTGAAGAATGCTGGAAATCAAATTTAATTTAGACCCTTGCCCGTAAAAGGATAAATACTATTATGGCAAATCTATCAGTACCACAGATATCGAAATACGCATACCGTCCAACGCTTTTAGTTGAGAAGGTATTAGAGATGAATAGTAAATCATCTACTTTTCATACAGACGATGGCACGTTTGAAGCAACTGCAATTATCATCAATGATAAAGAAACATTGAGAACAGCATCAAACTCTATGAACAGTGTGCGCGATGAATTAGCACAAACTATACTCGCATTTGCTGGACAGACAGGTAATACCATTCAGTTGAAAGGTCATTATACTGGTCAAGAGAGAACATCAATAATTCCTGTAACAAAACTTACAAAGACTGAAGAGTTTGGTGGACAACCAGCAGGTGGCAAGAAAGAAAATCTCGGACTTAAATTTGAGCGCGATTTATCTACCGCACTAGTTGAAAATGCAAACGGTATCAAATCAACAAACGTAAATGCTAAATTGGCAGAACAGTTAATTGCAGAAGTTTGCAAAAGAAATCGTTCACCAGTCAAAGAGATTAAACAAATGGGTGGTGCGAATGAAAGTCGACCATTCATAATGTTGGGTGGTAAGGTTGCAATCGGTCCAGGTAATCCAGCAGATGTTGGAAAGAAGTTGACTGATATCACAGTCTATCATGCCGACAGAACTGAGTCCTATATTTCTGCTAAATTCTCAAGCACACTTACATTTGTTAATACTGGTGTGAAGGGTCCTGGAAAACCATTCACTGAGCAAGAAGTTACAAATGGAATCATCACCAACGATATGGGTGTGAAACTACTTAAAGCATTAGGTATTGATAACGCCACATTCTGTGCAGTCTTTAATAACTATGGCACAGGAAAGAAAGCGGCAAATCCACACATTGTTGATGTGACTGCGAATGTTGATAAAGTGCTACTCACATCACTACTACAAAGTGCAATTGGTGCCAACTATTGGATGGCACACGGACAAGGTGGCGGTAAAGCATATTGCTGGTGGGTTGGTGTTGATGAGAATAAGAAGTATGCAAATATTCAAGGTTCTAAATTTACACTATACTATGGTGGTATTACAAACGGATTAGCAAAACGTATTGATATGAAGTTCTCAAATTCGTACTTTGATTTTAAACTAAATATAAGAAACAAACAAGGTGGTATAGCACCAACTCACTTTTTGCTTGATTATGTGTCCAAACCGGCGACCGGTAAGAAGTTATTGGGATAAGTTTGTCAAATTATTGACAAAAATAATTGAAAAAAAGACTTGACAAATAAGGAAGATATGGTATAATACTATCATGAAAAGTTTTAAAGCACATCAAGAATTGACAGAAAACCGAAATACGCATTTGACGCATATTGAGGAAACTATTATCACCGATGGTGCTGATGGCGCAGTAAACGCAATCGAGTTCCTTAAAGGTGTTCGCGACATGCTTGGTTCAAGTGTTCGTAGTGCAGTGAACATCACCACAAAGTGGGATGGCGCACCTGCTATTTTCTGTGGTGTTAATCCTGAGAATGGTAAGTTCTTTGTTGCTACTAAATCAGTCTTTAATAAAAACCCTAAACTAAACTACACATCTGCAGACATTCGCAAGAACCACACAGGTGGTCTTGTTGAGAAGTTAGAAGTTGCATTGAAAGAACTATCTAAATTGGGCATTACAGGTGTCATTCAAGGTGACATGATGTACACTAAATCTGATTTATCAACTAAGACTATTGATGGTGAAGAGTATATCACGTTTCAACCTAATACAATTGTATATGCTATTCCTAAGAAAGGACCTCTTGGTAAGTTCGTTCAAAGCACAAAGATGGGTATTATCTTTCATACAGAATACAAAGGTAAGACACTAGAAACGATGAAAGCATCGTTTAATATAAATATTAGTAAGTTGAGAAAGACGAAGACAGTTTGGTTCGATGATGCCTCATATAAAGATGTTTCAGGCACAGTTACACTAACTAAAGATGAAACCGAAAACCTCAATGGTTACATCGAACGGATTGAAGGTTTGCTACCTAAAGTCTCATCCTACTTGGATAAGATGTCTGCAAACTTTGATGAAAAGAACCAATTCGCTATCGAAACTAATTTTAAAGTTCATCTGAACTCTTATTTTAGAGGTGCAGATGACTTGCCTGATAGTAACACAATGGTTTCTGACTTTAAGAACTATTGGACTACTAAGTTAGACAAGAAGATTGAAAGTGTGAAGTCTGATGCAGGTAAACAAAAATATAATGAGATTAAACTTGACGGATTGAAAAAAATTCATCAGCAAGAAACAGACTTGCAAAACACAACTTTGTTATACACTTATATAATGGACGCTAAAAATGTATTGGTGCAGAAACTATCGAAAGTAAAATCAATCGGTACTTTTCTGAGAACAGATAATGGACTAAAGACCACTGAACCAGAAGGGTTTGTGGCAGTTGATAGAATTAAAGGTAATGCAGTTAAACTAGTGAACCGTTTAGAGTTCAGTCGTGCTAACTTCACTGCCGCAAAAAATTGGGTGAAAAAATGACATTAAAGTTCAATGAACTTCAGCAAAAACTGAAGGAAGCAAAAGAAAAGAAAGTTGTATTCTCTTTTGGTCGCATGAATCCTCCTACAGCAGGACATGAGAAACTTGCGAATGCAGTAGCGAAAGAAGCGAGAGCATCTGGCGCAGACGCACGAATTTATCTATCACATACTCAGAACAATAAGAAAGACCCTCTGTCATACAAAGATAAAGTCAAGTATGCAAAGAAAGCATTTGGTTCTGCAGTTAAATCATCTAGAGCAAGAACAATCATTGAGATTGCAAAAGAATTAGAAGCAGACGGTTATACAGATATCACATTAGTATTTGGTGACGACCGCGAAGGTGAGATGGTCAATCTCATCAAAAAATACAACGGAAAAGAATTTAACTTTAATTCCATCTCATCAAAGTCTGCAGGTAAGCGCGACCCTAATGCAAAAGGTGTTGAGGGTATCTCTGGTACTCTATTGCGCGACTATGCGAAGCAAGGTAACTATAAGAAGTTTGCTGGTGCATTAGCATCTAAACTATCTGATGCAGACAAGAAAGCAATTTATAACGAAATTCGTAAAGTATTTTCAATTAAAGAAGATGTAGAATTTGAGCGTATTGCATTCAGAGAAGCATACCTAGTAGGCGACATGTTTAATGTTGGTGACATTGTAGTAGACTTAAATCTAAATGAAGAATTTGAAATCATAGAACAAGGTACAAACTTCTTGTACTGCAAAGGAGCAGATGGTAATGTACATACAAAGTGGTTATCCGACCTTACAGAAAAGAAATCAGCGAAAGACGATGACACCGAAGTTAGACAAGATAAAGATATCGCCGATAAAGACGGTACACAACCAGCAAAATACTTTGCAGGACTCAAGTCCAAGTCTACCAAATCTGCCAGAGATGCACATTTCAAGAAGGGCGCAGAAAAATCAGATGACGACCCAAGTGCTTACAAACCAGCACCTGGAGATGCTACAGCAAAGACAAAACCTTCAACGCACACTAAGAAGTTCAAAGCGATGTTCGGCGAAGCATCATATAAAACAGTACCAGCAATTGCAGACTATCCAGAGCAAGGCGGAGCAGTCCAAGGAACAACACCAGACGACCCATCAGGAGACTGGATTTTGGGCGATGGTGAAGCACCTATTCTAGGTCTAGATGGTAAGAACGCAAAAGAAGTATTAAAGAAAACAGAAAAAGAAGTAGAGAAAACTCGCAAATCATTTAAAGAACATTTAAGTCTTACAGAGCAAGCAGAAGTTGCTTTTGAAGTTGAAGTTGAAGGTGTCGGTAAGATGCTAGTTGCTGGCGCAAATAAGCAAGAAGTTCAACAGCGTCTTCAAAAGATGTTCAGAGATGCTAGAAAATTTACTGTTGGTAAGAGACTATTAGACCCACAAATTAAATTGTGGTATCGCACAATGGCGAAAGATGTTACTGAGCATGATAGTCGTTTATCTCATTACGAAGAAGATGAGTTGCGTGAATTCTTTGGTAAGAAAAAGAAACCAGTAAAGCAGAGTCCTATTCAAAAAGTATTAGCAAATATTGAAACTAATAGAGATACAAGACCAAAAGATGTTAAGTTAGATGATGGTAAGATTGTTAAAGTTACACCTGAAGTTGCTAGAGAACTTATTAAGTTTGTAAACAAGAAAAATGCTGAAGGCGATAACAGATTTGACTTATCGAAGTTTGATGTATTTTCTAAAGTTATGAAACAACTTAAATTTCCTATTGCAGTTCGCGAAGAATACGAATTAGATGAAGAATGGAACATTGACTTATTTTTAGAAGAGAGTGATGAAGATAAAGAGATTGATGTTCCTGATCCTGATGAAGTTGATGATGACGACCTAGAGGCGCAACTCGACAAACTTATTAACGACTATGATGAAATTGAAGACGTTGATGATGTGTATCCAGACCAAGATAGAGATGGAGACCATGATAAAGATGACTTACCTTTACCTCCAGAGGGTGAAGACGATGATGATTTAGAAGAAGATAACTATTCATGGGTTGATACTGAAGAAGCATTAACGCCCGCACAGCGTTTTAAAAGAGCGCAAATCATGCGTAAGAATAAAGGTAAGATTGCAAGAGCAAGAAAGATTGCATTGAAGCGTATGTCATCTCCTGCGAAATTGAAGATGAGAGCAAAACGTCATGCAAGAAATCTATTGCGTAAGCGTTTTACTAAAGGTAAACCATATTCTTCATTGGGTATGGCACAAAAAGCACAAATCGAAAAGTTTATTGCTAAGAAACAATCAGTCATTAAACGTATCTCTATTAAGTTAATTCCTACTTTGCGTAAACTAGAGATGAAGCGTCTGCGTGGTCAAAATAAGAAGGATGTTGTCATGCGGGGCAATGAAGAATTCGAAGCAATCTCTCCTTTGATTGAAAGTAATCAATATAGAGTTGGTTCTGAGATGTATTATGAGACATTTAATCAGTGGAAAAAAGAAATCAAAATTGAAGAACTGTCTGGTTTTGACAGAGAGTTGCTTGAATCCGACATTGGGTCACATGCATTATATGAAGGACAGCATGTTCCTCTTGATTGTCCTATGATGGAAGAAGAAGAGAAACAACCAGAATTAAATAAACCTAAAGCAGGTGGACCTAAGAAATACTATGTTTATGTAAAAGACCCTAAATCAGGCAACATCAAAAAAGTATCATGGGGCGACACAACTGGTCTAAAGATAAAGTTAAATGATCCAGAAGCAAGAAAGTCATTCGCCGCAAGGCACCAATGTGATACTAAGAAAGACAAGACTAAACCTGGATATTGGGCATGTCGTATGCCGTACTTTGCAAAACAGTTAGGATTATCTGGTGGTGGAAACTATTTCTGGTAAACCCTACACTCAAGTAGATGATGTTCGAACTTTCAGCGAAGACGTTGAGAGTGATGAGTTAATTTGGCACAGGGATAAATACACTAGAGAGATAACTATTCTAGAAGGTGAGGGATGGATGTTGCAATTAGATAATCGTCCTGCTAAGAAACTAGAAAAAGGTAAGATATATAAGATTCCAGCAATGGAATTTCACAGAGTAATTAAAGGCACAGGGAATCTTGTAATCAAGATATGGGAAGATAAATGACAGATAAAACAATTTACAAATCAATGCGTCAGACTATGAATGAAATGTACTCAGAAGAAATGACTGAGAGTGCAGAAGCAGGTCTGAAGAAAAAGGCAGATAAGTCTGGTATGCCTCTTGGTGTATTGAAGCAAGTATACGAACGAGGAGTTGCCGCTTGGAAAGGTGGTCATCGTCCAGGAACTACTCCACAACAATGGGGTATGGCGCGAGTTAACTCATTTGTCACTAAATCTTCTGGTACATGGGGTAAAACAGACGCCGACCTTGCTAAAAAAGTTAGAGGTGAGAGTGCAGAGTTCGACCATTATCAGTATCAGATTACAGAACAAGACGAACCAGCATCACCAGACGAAGGTTCAATGGCAATGCAACAGTTAGAGTTTATGTCATATGCCGCTGGTAAAATAAAAGAGCATCTTTCAAGTGGCGGTGAGTTTCCTGAGTGGATGCAAAATAAATTATCAGCAACGCATGAAGATATGAAAAGTTTATATGCGAACATTGACCATAAAGAAGAAGCAGTAAGTGCCGCACAACAAGCGGCAATCGCAATCTCTAAGAAAGAGCGCGGCGAAAAACCTAAAGGAGAAAAAAAATGAGTTTGGGAATTGACAATCCGTTCATCTTAAAAGAGAGAGAAAGACCGGAAATCGAAGAGAAAGACCAGAGTGCATATCAGAAGTTCTTTGCTAAAGAACTATCAAAGCGTGGTGTTAAGTCACCTTCGGAGTTATCTTCCGCTGATAAAAAAGCATTCTATAATTATATTGACGCAAATTGGAAAGCAGATAAAGAGACTGATTAGTATCAGTCACTTTCAGTTAGTGTTATGGCAAAGCAATTTACAAGGGACGATGTTCCTAAAGTAGAAGATTTGTGGTTTAACTTTATTAAGAAAGTTCGTGATTTAGGACTTGACTTTTGTGATAAATCTGTTATACTAGAGTTGAAGTTAAAAGAGACACCTGACCATGAGATAACAAATCGCATGGAATTGAAGTTCGACAATAACAACAGAGAGACTACAATGAAAGTCACACATAATATTAAGGATAAACCTAAAGAGGAAGATGATTACTAGATGACATTATCATTACTACAGTTCGAAGCAAAAGGTCAACAGAAGATATACCTAGATATGGATGGAGTTCTTTGTGATTTCATTAGAGGTATTAAAGACACAACCGGTGAAGACTTTACGTCACCTGACCTTAACCAAGGTGCAAAGGGTAAAATCAAAGCACAAGTAGAAAAGAAAAGTGACTTCTGGCATAATCTTCAGTGGATGAAAGATGGTGCCGAGTTGTTTCGGTACGTCAAATCTAGTCATCCATATATTCTATCTGCATATGCAAACTGGGATAAGAATTGTAAAGATGGAAAGAATTCTTGGATTAAAAGACATTTAATGATACCTAAACAGCGTATCAATCTAGTAAAACGAGAAGACAAACAAAAATATGCTATGAGTGATGGTGTAGCAAACATCTTAATTGATGATTACATCAAAAACATTAGAGAATGGGAAGCGCAAGGTGGTATAGGAATTCATCACACTAGCGCAAAAAATACTATAAATAGTCTAAAGAAACTTGGTTTCTAACATAAACAAATAGGAGAAATAAACTATGTCTTCATGGGGCGCAACAGACGCAAACGAGGCAAAACCTAAATGGTTAACTGCCGCACAAAAAACAGATACATTCGCAGATAGTCGCGGATGGGTATATCGTGATCCAAATACGGGTCTAGAAGAAGTATTAGTAGCAATTGGACAATTGTCTGGTTCTACTAAACTAAACATTGCAGACGTAACTGCAGTTAACTTCACAACTACATCGTTCAGCGAAGCGGCAGGTGGTAACATCGACATTGCTGTTTCATTCAACGAGAAGATTACTGTAACTGGTTCACCAACTATCACAGTAACTAACGACCAAGCAGGTGCTGGTACAGACGCAACATTTACTGCAACTTACCAGTCAGGTTCAGGACGCAACAAACTTACATTCCGTGCTACTTATGCCGCCGCTGATGGTGGTGTAGCAGAAGATGATGTATTGTCAATTGCTGACCAGAATATTGCACTTGCTGGTGGTACCTTGGTTGATGGCGAAGCAGTTAATGCCGCAGTCGCAATCGCTGGTGTAACAAGCACACTTACAATTAGTGCGTAATTTATTGGGCGCCATTTAGTTGCGCCCACCTAGAAATGTCTATGTCTTGTTAAAAGCATAGAGTGAAAAATAACTGCAAAATAGGAGACTAACATGGCAGACCAAAAAATTAGTGAACTAACCGCCGCTACTAGTGGCGCATCCGCTGACCTTTTACACGTTGTACAAGGTGGAGCAAACAAAAAACTAACAGTATCAAATCTATTTGCTGGAATTGATACTAACATCAAACTTGATGGGTATCTTGCATTTAAAGCAACACCAGAGGCAATCACTGCCGCTGGAGCAACTGTTGCTATTAACCTGACTAGTGCAATCAGTCAGATTACATCATCTGCAACCACAACTGGTGCAAATGCACTTACACTCGCAGATGGTACACAAGGACAAATCAAAATTATCACACTTATCACTGATGGTGGTGATGTTCAAATTGATCCATCAAACTTTGCAAACGGCACTTCTATTACTATGGAAGATGCTAACGATACTATCACACTGTTATTTACAAACAGTAATTGGATTATTTTATCAAACAATGGTTGCACAATCGCATAATAGGAGGTTTCAATGAAATCATTTAAACAAAACCTCACCGAACAAACTTTTGATTCCTTCTTGAGTTTGAACGAAGAGGATTTCGATAAGTTTCTTGAAACTCTCAGCGATGAGGAACTTAATGAACTAGAAGAAGGCATCGTCAGTGGCATCGCCAAAGGCGTTGCCGCAGTTGGTAAGGGTGCATACAATCTAGCAAAGAAAGCAGTAGTGAACAAGCAAGGTAATGTTCGTGTATCTACTGCTGGACGTGCAGACGCCGCAGATGCTAAACTTGCTAAAATTAAAAAGAAGCAAGCAGACCGTGAGCGTCTAAAGAAAGCACAAGCAGGTATCGATGCTGAAAAAGCAAAGATGAAAGCAGAACGCGAAAAAGAAAAAGCATCTGAAAGCGTAGAAATTGATGAGAAGTCATACACACCAATGCAAGTTAAACAAGCAATTGGTATCGCATCAGACAAACGCTATGCTGGTGGTAACATGAGTGGTGCAGTTAGAGCAATTGAGAAACTTGCAAAAGGTTTATCCAATCATAAACAAGTTGCCGCAGTTCTGAAACGTCAGAATGAAAGCAAGTCAATTGAAGAGACTGTTGCTAATATCTTAAACCCATCAAGTGAAGTTCAATCGCTTGATGAGAGCATGGATATTATGACATTCGATACTAATGGAAAGAATGTTGTTGAGACAATTACAGATTTGTTAGAGGATGGTTATTCACAATCACCAATGGCAGATGGTACTGACTTAGCACTTAACGACATCAAAAATCCAGAAAGTCTTCAGCAATTGAATGCGCTTGTCGGTACTATTGGTATTCGTGAATATTTGAATCCTAAAGGCGCTTTAGTACAACTTCAAGGTAAGTTGCAGACTATTGGTCTAACTTTTGATATTCCTGCTATGACAGAAGGAAAAGGCACCGCGTCTGCTCCTCTGACACAGTATGGTGGTATCACTGGTAAGGGTATTGACACTGCAATTGATGCTTTAGATAATGAAAATCCTGCTGAAGGTTTAAATCTTCAGATTGAGTATGAAACAACTCCATATGGATTGACTAAAGTATACGCTAAAATTGCATAATTAGTCAGTATACATATTATAATGAATGATATTGAATTGACGAATAAAAACTTCTTGGTCTATGCAATGAAAGCATATAATAATCCTCATTGCATGGACCTCGAGGAGTTTCAAGAAGACTTGAAACGAATTAAATATATTAAAAGACTGTTAAAGAAATATGTTGAAACTGGACAGTTAAGAACTAGATTACTTATTAATCATGTTGTGGTTTTATATAATGTTTTTGGAGCAGATGCAACGAAAAGAATGCTTTTCTTTAAAATAGAAACAGATATGTTGCCTGCACTTAAAACATTTTTAGTATTTTTAAACTACATGAAAGATGATGAGCAAACAGATATCGTACTTGACCAGAAAATCGTAAAAGAATTGAGAGAATTATAAATGTCTAAATTAGTTGATAACTTAATCACTCTGAGAGTACTGCGTTTATTCACTGTCGATTACAAAGACACTGAAGCATATCGTCTTGGGATTATCAACGAAAAAGGCGAACAGTTAATTCCAATGCGTAATTTTATTAACAGAGACCAAGAAAGTTCATACACTTTACTACACAGACTTGTGTTTCGTTTGCGTGGAATACTTGAAAAGGTTCCATTTGCAAAAAGTCGTTTAGTTAATTACGCCGCGGCATTGCTGTTAATTAAAGAAAAGATTGTTAAAGAAGAAGAATTTTTTGAGACAGATGATGTCTTATTAGAGAAACTTGATGCTATGCAATATCGTCCTGGATTTTATCTAGCAGAGCAAGCAATCAGAAAGCAGTGGGAAGATGCCGCCGCTAATGCAACAGGTCCTGCAGTAGCAGGTACTGGAGATGATAGTAGTACTGTTGTAGTTCGCAAGAAGAAACGCAAGACTGCAATGTTTACAGTAACACCTGATGTATTTTCACGTTTTGCTAAAGGTAAAAAGAAGTTTGAACGCTGGAGCAAATACTTAAATGTAGAAGATGAAGCAGAAGCGAGTATCTATAACTTTGCACGAAGAAATCCAGATGGTATGATTATTCTACAATGTGCAGATACAGGTAATCAAAAAGCAATTCGATATAATCCTAATGGTGGTGGTCGTTGGAAAAAACTTCAAAGACCAGTAAGAGCAGAAAAAGTTTCATCACTAAAGGAATGGATAGATGTTCACACAGATTAAAATATTATTCATTATTGTAGCACTAGTTGGCGCCTCTGGCGCCATTTACTATGTTAAGAAGTTACAACATGAAAATGAAATACTTGTACTCAATCAAGCAAAACTTGAGACTGCAGTAGAAGAACAAAAAGCAGTAATAGCACAGACAAAAGAATCCTACGAAAAGATACTTCAGTCAAATGTTGCTCTTAACGATAAAATTAACGAAGTAAACAAGACAAAAGATGAGTTGCAAAAGAAACTTGCAAAGCATGATATGAATTTTCTTGCAGTAGAGAAACCAAAACTAATTGAAAGAATTATTAATAAAGGGTCCATGGGTGTATTAGATGAAATTGAAAATCTTACTAAGTAGTCTATTACTCGTAGCATTGACTGGTTGTAGTTTTCTACCTAGTGTTAAAACAATTGAGACACAGAAGGTAGCAGTAGAGAAACCTAGACTGAACTTACCTAATCCAGAACCGCTTGACATGAAAAAAGTTGAGTGGGTTGTTGTCACAAGAGAAAATGCAGAAGCAGTATTCGCAGATTTAGAGAAGCAAGGTAAACCTATTGCTCTATTTGCAATGACAACAGATGGGTACGAAGCACTAGCACTAAATATAGCAGATATAAAAGGGTATCTTGCGACACAAAAAGAAATAATTATACAATATCGCAAGTATTATGAACCACAGAAAGAGGAAGAGAATGTCAAATAAAAAATGGAATGGACTGCTCGTAGGAGCATTTAAACGACCTAACAAATGGAGACTTGAAAAACCTCTTACATTTCATGCCGCGGCACTATTAGATAGTGAGATTGCAAAACTGAAAGAATGTAAAGTTGATATCAAAATCACATCATCAGGTAAGATTACAGTACCTCTTGGATACGTTACAGACTTGGCATCAGTTCCTAGAGCATGTTGGGCATTCATTGCACCGTTTGATGTTGCACGACCTGCAGTTATTCATGATATCATGTATGAGCGTATCAACGCAAGACGCGGTGAGATTAGTGCATCAGACTTAGAAGCATGTCGTAAGATTGCAGATTGTGTTTTCTTGCAAGCAATGGGTGAGACTGAACCACTCGTAGCATCATGGAAGAAGTATGCCGCATACTATGCAGTTCGTCTATTTGGACGCTTTGCAATTAAATCATCAGCACCGAGAACATGGGAGAGTTAATCTCTAAAATGTTCAGCGATACGTTGTGGATTTACACAGCAATCGCTGGTGCTTTATTAGGTGCCGCGTTTCTTGCATGGTTTCGCGATACTCGTATGGGACTATGGGCATACTCAAAGTTTGATGAAGCATTAGATTATCTCGTTAATCGATGGGGTTGGACTTGGTTACAAGAACCAGATGATATCTGGAGAAAAAGATATCCTCGTATAACTAAAAAGATTGATGAGTTAGAAGAAAGAATAAATAGTTTAGAGAAATGATATGGCAGAAGAAGTACGCACCGAAATTGAACTCATAAAGAGGGATATCACACAACTTAACTTGGTTATCGGTAAACTCGATTTAACCATAGAGAAGTTGTCGGAAGTAGCGACCTCAATTAACCGTATGATAGCAGTACAAGAAAATAAAATTGATACTACAGAGAGACATTTGGGTCACAATGTAGAAATCATCCATGAGAGAATAGAGAAAAATAAAAACGAAATGACAACTGAAATCGAAAAGTCACACTCACTCATCATGGATGAAATTAAAAAGTTACGCGAAGAGCAACAAGCACACCATGTTGCTGTAAGCGATAGACTAAACAAACTAGAGCAATGGCGCTGGATTATGATTGGCGGCGCAATGGTCGTTGGTTATCTTGTATCTGCATTACCACTTGATAAATTAATTGGGTAATAATAAACTTTTTACTTGACTTATGAAACCCTTTGATGTATATTATATATTATGTTGCACACTGAACTTACATACATTCATAGTATCTCGCACAAACTAAGAAATTTTAAGAAAAAGAAAGACTATCTTTATAATTTCTCATGTCCTTTGTGTGGTGATTCCACGAAGAAAAAAACAAAAGCAAGAGGATATCTATATCGTGTCAAAGACATGATGTTATATCGCTGTCATAACTGCGGTGTATCTACTACTTTTGGTAAACTTCTAGAAAAACTTGATGCTGACACCTATAAACGCTATATTTTCGAAAGATATAGTAATGGTGAGCAGGCGCACACCATGCACGACACGATTGAGTATCAACCTGTCGTAATCAAAGAAACAACCCTCCTAGACACCGTTAAAACCGTTTCTAGACTATCTTTAGACCATCCAGTACGCAAGTATATGCAGATGAGAAAGATACCTGAAGAGCGTTGGGATGAGTTGCGACTAGTCAATAAGTTTTACACATTCGTCAACAGAATATTACCTAATAAGTTCACTAATGTAGACCAAGACCACCCTAGACTTATCATACCATTCTATGACAAGACTGGTAAACTAATAGGGTTTCAAGGTCGCGCATTCGGTAAAGAGATGCCGAAGTATATTACGATTATGCTTGATGAGACTGCACCTAAACTTTATGGACTAGACAAAGTGAACTTTTCCGAAAAAATCTATGTTGTTGAGGGTCCAATCGATTCCATGTTTATAGATAATAGTATTGCTATGGCAGGTGCAGATGCAACGAAGTTACCTAGCAATGGTGATTATGTGTTTGTGTATGACAACGAACCACGCAATCCAGAAATTGTCAAGCGTATGAAGAAACATATTGACAATGATGATACAATTGTGATATGGTCCGACAACATCGGCGAAAAAGATATTAATGATATGATTATTGCAGGAAAAAGCAAGTTAGACATTATGGACATTATAAGTAAGAACACACATAAAGGTCTAAGTGCAAGAATGAGGTTTAGTGAATGGAAGAAATGCGAATAGATATAGTTGATGGGTTTATTCTACCTGATGAATTGCATAAGATAGAAAAATTAATAGTAGACCTGACATGGAATCCATTTGAGGGTGATGTTTATGAAACTAAAACTTATCCTAGTGGCATCAGTGCCGAACTTGAAGGCGAGATTAGAGAAATATTAGATGAGCGTGTATTAGAACAAGCATATGCTCTTACATCTACTAAACTAAGAATTAGTAGAGCATATGTAAATGGTTGGAAACCTAATGAAATTAGTTTTCCTCATAAAGACATGGTTCATACAACATGCTTAATATATCTAAACAGAAAGTATGACCGAAAGTATGGTGGTGAGACATTATTTTATGATGAAACAGGCGATGCTCATTATGCAATAACACCTACACCTATGAGAGCGGTGTTTTTTGATGGGTGGATAGAGCATAAAGCAACATCATTCAACCATCTATTCATGGGCGGATACAGACACACAATAGCATATAAATTAGTGGAAGAGGAATAAATTATGAAATTTCAAAGTACAAAAGCAAAAATAAGAAAAGAAACACCAATGTCATTTAATACAAATGAAGTTGATGTGACATTTATTGATAATGTTGTTGACCAAGAAGATGCGGATCATCTTGTTAAAAACTTAGATGTTAATGATTATGAAGAACTAATTTCTATTGCAGATGAAATTAAAAATCATGTGTGCAATTCTGATCCGAAGTATCGCAGATACTTTAATAGTAAACCTTATGATGTTCAGGTACATAATTTTGAATATGATGTGTATCCAGAACCATTTAAAGGAAAAGAGAATGAAGTACTAGTTATGCTTTGTATGTGTAGTTCTTGGTCAAAAGATTGGGGTGGAGAAGTAATTTTCTTTGAACAATCTGAACCTTCAGAAGTATTAGCATCGTATCCAGGTAGAATTATCGTCCAAGATGGAGAAACTTGGTCAAAAGTAACACAACCTAATGTCGCGGCAGTAGGTCCACTAAAATATTTATTTTTCAGATTGAATTAAAGGGAAGCAAATGACACCAACCAGAGAAGATATTCTGGTCATCAAAAATGATGGTCGGAAAGAAACATTAGACATTAGAAAAATTCAAAAAATCACACAAGAAGCGTGTGATGGTTTGCATGGCGTATCTGCATCACAAGTAGAAATGAATTCAGGTATTCAGTTCTTTGATGGAATTGAAACTAAAGACATTCAAAAAATTCTTGTGAAATCTGCTTCCGACTTGATTTCATTAGAAGCACCTAACTATGAATACGTTGCGGCGCGATTGTTGCTGTACGGATTACGCAAAAACGTATTTGGTGAGTATGAATATCCTTCTCTGTTAGAGCATGTGAAACATAACATTGACCGTGGTGTGTATGATAAGGAATTACTATCATACTACGATGAAGATGAGTGGTCTAAACTAGATGCTATGATTTATCATCAGCGCGACTTAAACTTCACTTATGCTGGATTACAGCAAGTGGTTGACAAGTACTTAGTGCAAGACAGAAGCAACGGTGATATCTACGAGACACCTCAGTTTATGTATTTGCTTATCGCCGCAACTTTATTCGCGCAATATCCTAAGGAGACAAGACTATCATATGTCAAAAGATACTACAACGCAATCTCACTATTCAAAATCAATATTCCAACGCCTGTTATGTCAGGTGTCAGGACCCCTATACGTCAGTTTGCATCTTGTGTTCTTGTGGACGTTGATGACACTCTTGATTCCATTTTTAATTCTGATAGTGCTATTGGATACTATGTTTCACAACGGGCGGGCATTGGTATTAATGCTGGCAGAATTCGTGGAATCAATTCTAAAATTCGTGGAGGTGAAGTACAACATACTGGTGTCATTCCTTTCCTCAAAAAGTTCGAAGCGACAGTAAGATGTTGCACACAGAATGGTGTGCGTGGTGGTTCTGCTACTACTCACTTTCCTATCTGGCACAAAGAGATTGAAGATATCCTTGTACTGAAGAACAACAAAGGTTCTGAAGATAATCGTGTTCGTAAACTTGACTACTCAATTCAGTTGAGCAAGTTATTCTATGAGCGTTTTTTGAAGAGTGAAGACATTACTTTGTTCTCACCACATGATGCTCCTGGTCTATATGAAGCATTCGGTACGCCTGAGTTTGATGAAATGTATCTCAAGTATGAGAGAGCATATTCTGTACCTAAGAAGACTGTACCTGCTAGAGAGTTGATGATTAATCTACTCAAAGAACGTGCAGAGACCGGTCGTATCTATCTTATGAACATCGACCACTGTAATACTCATAGTTCATTCAAAGACCGTGTGTACATGAGTAATCTGTGTCAAGAGATTACACTACCAACTACACCTATTCAGCATATCGATGATGAGAATGCTGAGATTGCTTTGTGTATTCTATCTGCAATCAACATTGGTCAGTTGAAGCATACAGATGAGTTAGAAGATTTGTGTGACTTAGCAGTTCGCTCACTAGATGAGATTATTGACTATCAGAAGTATCCTGTCATTGCCGCTGAGAAATCAACTAGAGCAAGACGGTCTTTAGGAGTCGGATATATAGGTCTAGCACATTACCTAGCAAAGAACAAAGTCAAATATGATGATCCTAATGCATGGGAACTTGTAGATGAACTATCTGAGAGTTTTCAGTATTTCTTGCTGAGAGCATCTAATCAACTTGCTCAAGAAAAAGGTAAATGTGAGTACTACGACCGAACTAAGTATGCAGATGGTATTCTACCTATTGACACATACAAGAAAGAGGTCGATGAGATTTGCAACAGAAAGTTAAGTCGTGATTGGGATAATCTTAGAGCAGACATCAAAGCATACGGACTCCGCAACTCAACTCTGTCCGCACAGATGCCATCAGAGAGTAGTTCCGTTGTGTCAGGAGAAACTAATGGAATCGAACCTCCTAGAGCATACCTGTCCGTTAAGAAAAGCAAAAAAGGGACTCTTAAACAGATTGTTCCACAGTATACTACGCTAAAGAATTCGTATACTCTATTATGGGATATGAAAAGCAACGAAGGATATATCAAAGTCGTTGCGATGATGCAGAAGTATTTCGACCAAGCAATCAGTGGTAACTGGTCATACAATCCAGAAAACTACGAGAATAATGAAGTGCCAATCTCAGTGATGGCGCAAGACCTACTTACAACCTATAAGTATGGATGGAAGACTGCTTACTATCAGAACACATATGATGGTAAGAAAGATGATGATGAAGAAGTAGAAACAACTGAAGTGCAATTGCAACCTAGTGAACTAAGTGGTGATGATGAAGCATGTGATGCCTGTGCAATTTAAGGAAAAAAGTAATGACAAGTGTATTTAACAAAAACAAAGTAGATTTCAAAAAACAACCAATGTTCTTTGGTGAAGACCAAGGTATGCAAAGATATGATGAATTCAAGTATCCTGTCTTTGATAAACTCACACAGAAGCAACTTGGGTTCTTTTGGCGTCCAGAAGAAATTTCATTGCAGAAAGACCGCAATGATTATAATGAATTGCGTCCTGAACAAAAGCACATCTTCACATCTAATCTAAAGTATCAGATTTTGCTTGATAGTGTTCAAGGTAGAGGACCTGCGTTAGCATTTATGCCTTACTGTTCTTTACCAGAACTAGAAGGTTGTATTATTGCATGGGACTTCATGGAGACTATTCACAGTCGTAGTTATACATACATGATTAAGAACTTGTATGCAAACCCATCAGAGGTTTTCGACACAGTTGTTGATGATGAAAAAATTATGAAACGTGCAGATAGTATTACAAAGTGTTATGATGATTTCATTGATTATGCAAAACGATATGAATTGAATGGTGAAGGTACCACAAAAGAATTAAAACGCAAATTATGGAGAGCATTAGTTACAGTGAATATTTTAGAAGGTATTCGCTTCTATGTTTCATTTGCGTGTACTTTTGCATTTGGAGAGTTGAAGCAAATGGAAGGTAGCGCAAAGATTATCTCATTCATTGCGAGAGATGAAAGTCAACACCTTGCTATTAGTCAACATATTATTAAGAATTACAAGAATAACGAAAATGACAAAGAAATGCTTGCTGTTATTGATGAAGAACAAGAGTTCATGTATGACATGTATCGTCAAGCAGTAGATGAAGAAAAAGAGTGGGCAAAGTATCTATTCAAAGATGGTTCTATGATTGGTCTCAATGAGAAACTATTATCAGACTATGTTGAGTGGGTAGCAAACAAGCGTATGAAAGCAATTGGACTGAACGCAATCTATGATATCAAACCAGGAGACAACCCACTACCGTGGACTCTTCATTGGTTAAATAGTTCTGGTCTTCAAAACGCACCACAAGAAACTGAAATCGAATCCTATGTCATTGGAGGTATTAAGCAAGATGTTGATAAAGACAGTTTTGCTGGATTTACTTTATAGAGGACAACATGGGGAAACCAAAAACATATGCTTGTTTAGAATGTCATGCTGAGTTTAGATTAGCACATAACATGGATGAAGAATATTATGTAGTGAGTGCCTGTGCATTTTGCGGAGGTGAATTAGAAACAGAAGAAGAATATTATAGTGATGAAGAGGATGAATAATATATGAAACTGAATGAATATCGTGAATTTGTAAGTGAAGTAACTAGTCAAGAGAGTAAAAACTTGACACACTTAGAAAGAAAATTGCAAGAGTTAGACCACAAGTGTAATATTAGTACACTACTAACGGCGAGTATTGGATTATCTAGTGAAGGAGGTGAATTTAGTGAAATCGTCAAAAAGTGTGTGTTCCAAGGAAAGAATTTGGATGATGATACCATTTTTCACCTCAAACGAGAGTTGGGGGATATCCTTTGGTATTGGGTTAACGCATGTAGCGCATTGGATTTAGACCCACAAGACGTTTTAGAAGAAAACGTGCATAAATTAGAAAAGCGTTATCCAGGTGGCGCATTTGATGCATGGTTCAGCGAGAACCGTAAACAAGGAGACTTATAATGAGAGATACATTAATCAGTGCTTTCAAAGCACATGCAATTGGACACATTGAGAAGCATCGTGCCAATGTAGAAGTATATCTGCACAATCCTGCAGGAATTGGAGAACATCCAGATATCATCGAAGCGATTGAAACTGAAATGAAACAGATTGCAGAATATGATGATATGCTAGAGATGATGTCGAAATATTTCGAACCAAGTGCAGGTCCATATACAGAAACTAAAATACCATAATGTATGTAGGAATTGACTATTCTTTGAGTAGTCCAGCAATTTGTATATCATCGACAGAAGAATGTAAAATCGATGATTGCAAATTCTATTTTCTTACAACAAAGAAAAAGTATGAAGGCACCTGGAATAACATCTACGGTGACCTTCATAAAGAATGGACTACTCCCTCAGAGAGATACCACAATATTTCGCAGTGGGTTCTTGATACAATTAAGTATATACCTGCACATGGTATTCTCAACCAAGTAACACTAGAAGATTATGCTATGGGTGCTAAAGGTCGTGTATTTCATATCGGTGAGAATGCCGGTGTACTTAAATATAGACTTTGGAAACAAAACATACACACTAGAGTTATCTCACCGAGTGAAGTAAAAAAGTATGCGACAGGTAAAGGAAACGCCAATAAAGATAAAATGTATGAAGCGTTTCTGAACGAGCATAAATATAACATAAAGCAAATTATGGGACAGGATGCTACATTAGATAATCCTGTTACGGACATAGTTGATGCTTATTATATCTGTAAGGCGGGAATACATGCAGTATCTAGATAACTTAGACGGTGTTATATATCAAGAAACACTAATGAGCAAATATAGAACTCTCTATGAAAATTGGGGAGTATCTAATTTGATATTTGTTTATTTGAACATAGCATATATCAAAAACCAACATAACATTAATGTTGCTGAACATGAAGAGTGGAAGACCATCTGCGATTTATTAATCAGCAAATGGGATGATATGGCAAGTCTTTCAGACCCAATATTTGCAACAGAATTAATGTCTAAAGAGTTAGTTGAACAATATGAAATTCCTGAGTTAAGTGAGTGGGAGGATGATATTGTTGAAAGAGCATCTTCTTGGTATTCTAGACGAACAGCATGATATTAGCATTACTCACACTACTATCAGCAATTAGTATATCCGCAGTTGCGGCATTGTACTCATTGTTAGGTCTTGCCGCAATTTTTAGTGCCGCGAAGATACCTGTACTATTGATGGGTGGAGTTCTAGAAGTATCGAAACTTGTCACAGCATCGTGGTTATATAACAACTGGAAAAGAACTCCAATACTATTGAAGTCGTATCTAACGATTGCTGTTGTAGTATTGGTATTTATAACATCAATGGGAATCTTTGGATTTCTATCAAAAGCACACTTAGACCAGACCATCAGCGCAGGCGACAATACACTTGAAATCACACAAATCGAAAAGCAGATTGATAGACAAAACAAGCGTATCGTTGATGCTGATACAGTTATTGAACAACTAGATAAGTCAGTACAAACGCTGATTGACTACGACCGTATCAGAGGTAAAGATGGCGCAATTGCAGTACGCGAGACACAAAAAGAAGAACGTGCATCACTGAATAGTATCATTAAAGAAGCAAGTGATAACATAGCAGAACTAAATAGTAAGAAATTAGAGTTAAGTAAAGAACAACTTGCAATTGAAGCAGAAGTTGGACCACTAAAGTATATTGCTGAACTCATCTATGGTGATGAAGCAAAAGACCACTTTGATGAAGCAGTACGTTATGTTATTTTACTTTTGATATTTGTATTTGATCCATTAGCGGTATTGCTGTTGATTGCCGCGAACCAATCACTAAGAGACTATCGCAAAGTAAAAGTTGAGAATGATAATATTGCAGACTTTACAGAGGTAGACGCACATGAAATCAAGTTACCGGAAGAAAGTACCGAAACTGAAGAAAGTGGTGAGAGTGCGTCCGAAGGTGACCGAGTTGAAAAAGCGATGCAAAGCAACGAAGTCGAAGAAGTCAAACTTATTGTAACAGAAGATGAGCGTGAGTTATGGGAAAAGTTCAAAGAGAGAAAAGAACATAAAGTACCCAACAGTGGAATTATGCATGTTGAGCATGAAGAAGTTATAAAAAAGGTAGAGAAATGATTAAGAATTTTAAAGATGTTGTAGTGCTACTGATTACAGGTGGCGTACTATTACTACTAGGAGTTATCATTATCGGTGACTATTGGGTAGCACTAGAAGAAAACAGACCAGTTGATGATAGTGTTATTACACTTATGAAAATGTCAGTAACAGGGTTGATTGGCGTCATCGGTGGATACATCGGTGGGAGTAAATAGTAATGCATGAGTATAAAGCAACTATGTTAAGAATTGTCGATGGTGACACAGTAGATGTGGACATCGATTTAGGTTTTGGAGTATGGTTACGCAAGCAACGAATTCGCTTGTATGGTATCGATACACCAGAAAGTCGCACAAGAGACTTAGAAGAAAAGCACTATGGTAATCTATCAAAGAACTTTATCAAAGACAGACTACCAGTAGGAACTGTGTTTAAGATTAGAACAGAGAAAGATGCTAAAGGTAAGTTTGGACGTATTCTAGGAATACTACTAGACAGTAACGATATCTCATTAAACGATACTATGATTGCACAAGGATATGCAGTACCATATCACGGACAGTCTAAAGAAGATATTGAAGCAGAGCATTTAAATAACAGAGTACGCTTGACCGAAGCAGGTCTTGGATACGATTTTAACTTGGATAAATAGTAATATGGCACACTTAATGGAAGACATGAACAATAGAATAGTTAGTCTCATTCGAAAGAGTGATGATAAAGTCTTTCCTGCTGAAGTGAGAGCAATTCCTAATAGATTTCTTGAAAGTATGGTAGGTGAGACTATCACACTAGCATGGCAAGATAGTGAGGATAACTTTACAAACAAGAGTATAGTTTTAACTTATGATGAGAATTCTCGTTGGGACTGGGAAAATGATACGTTTAAATGTACATTTGCTATTCCTGATCCACAACAAGAAGTTGCAGAGCAGACACCTAGAGGGGTGTCACCTATTGCCGTAAAGGGTTCTGCAACACCAATATTAACCACTAAATAAGGAGTAAGTATGACAAACTGGATTAAAAACAGATTGGCAGAACGTACATCATTAGATGGACTTGCAATTATCGCAGTATCAGTAGTAGTTCTAGTGTTAGGACCACTTGCAGACCTCGCCGCATATGCCGGACTTGCATATGGAGCATGGACCATCTGGAAAGCAGAATAAACCCCTACACACCCAGTATCTAAGAAAAAAGCGGCATTTTTGCCGTTTTTTTTTGTCTTTTTTGTGGATTTCCCTTGACATTTACCAATTGATACGTTATAATGACTATGTAAGATAAGAAAAGAGGTTATATTATGAGAATTAAAGGTGCAATGTCAGTCTTAAATAAACGATGTGAATTCTTTGGGTTCACACTAGAACAGTTAATTGAGTTTATTGAGAAAAATCCTATGGCACAAGACTTGAAAACTCTTGAGGCATACAAAGTTTACAAAAAGGAGAATGTGTAATGTTAGCATATTGTGATAAAATCGCTGATGTAGTTCGTAAAGCACTATTGAAGTATGATCCCGATAATATTATCGGATTGATTGACCCTATCAAATGGGACTTACATCCCACTGAGGGATACTTTGTTTCTACCAAAAAGACTATCGACATGTGCGATATGAATGGTAAGAAATACCGTATTACTGTCGAGGAGATTTAGAATGAGTGACTACATCGCCTGCCGGATTGCACAACTGTTTATTATAGTTGTTTTTATAATGGGTGTTATGGCATTTATTGAAGATTTTACTTGACAACTCTAAAAAAGTGTGTTACTATAATACAATAAGAAAAGGAGTTATATTATGAATAATGTGAAAAATAAAATCCCAGAAATATGTGGGTGGATTGGAATGATCCTAATACATGGAGCGACTGCTCCAACATCAATTTCAGTACTGATGGGTTGGTCAACCAATCTACCACCACTGAACTTCATACTACTAGTATGGTTAGGACTGTTCTTGTTCCTAGTACGAGCAATCTATGCTAAAGATGCACTCTATATTGTATCTAATGCAATTGGATTCGCACTAAACTCTCTGTTGTTATCTTTAATCGCATTTCAGTGAGAAAGTGCTTGACATTCAACATAGAATGTGTTATATTAATGACTGTAATGAGGAGAATATATAATGTCTGTAGATGATATCAAAATGAAAGAACTTCTTGACGAGGTAGTTGTTACTATCGCTGACAAGAAATTGAAGCAGAAGGTCGATATTGAGCGTGACCGTCTTGCTAATGAAATCCAGCAGTTCGAAGCATGGATTGAAGAAGAGGCGGCGAAGTTTCAATATCAACGCGAAGTCGAGATGGGGTATTAATTATGTACACATGTGCTAAATGTAAAGGTAACAACTATGCGGCAGATGAGTTCTCTTGCTATTCTTGTTTTACATGCATTGATTGTGGTGGGTGTGATTGTGACCCGTATCCTGAACAAGACATACCAGAAGCACAAGAGATGATTGAAAATGAACAAGGGTTTATGGATTTAGATTACGGGCAACAAAAAATCTAATGGAGACTGTTATGGAACGCAAATTGAAAGTAGTTGATATTATTGCTAAGACAATTGACCAGATTATGTTAGATGGTGAATTTGTTGGTAACTCTAATACTGGTTACCGAGGTGACGCTCCAGGAATTCGGTCAACTAAAGATAAGATTGTCGAATACTATAACACTCCAGCGCAGAAGCAGTTCAACGATGATGTATGGAAAGAAACATTCAATGTATATTCTTACTTTCAGACTTTAGTTCCTAAAGAGACTGAGAGTGAGTTTCTACATAAGTTGGTTGCTATCTGTCAGAATGAAGAAGTTGACATGAAAGACTTAGGTTATGTTGTCGCTTCTGTTCCCACTTATCGTAACAAGAAAAAGAAAGAAGATATTGAAAGTGAATATGCTAATAGTACTTATGTTGGTATAGTAGGTAAGCGACAAAACTTCTTTATTAAGTTTTTGTCAAAGAAGTTCATTCCTGCCGCCGACTGCTATCTATATACATTTGTTGATAGACATAAAAATCTCATTAAAGCGTGGGTTTCTATTGAGAAAGATGAGCAGTACAATTTTGTTGAAGGTGATTGTATTGACCTGGATGCATATGTGAACAAACACGAGGCAAATAAATATAACGCATTGCGCGAAACAGTTATCAACAGAATTAAAATTATTGAAAATAAAGGACAAGCATAATGAATATAGGTGTATGGACTAAACCACAGTGTCCGTATTGTGATATGGCAAAACAATTACTCAACCAAAAAGGTCTAGAGTATACTGCAGTAACACTAGGTGAAGAATTTACGCGAGATGATGTAGTGGCGAAATTCCCCACAGCGCGAACTTTTCCTATAATTACTATTGACAATGAGTACATTGGAGGGTATAATGAACTCAAACGAAAACTTGAAGGAGAATAAGTATATGTATGATGAATTGATTAATGACTTGCGTGATGGTATCTGTAAAGTTACATTCACAAAGAAAGACGGCACAGAGCGTCTAATGAAATGCACATTGAGTGAGAAGTACATGCCGCATGTAGAGTTTACAAAAGAGACTAAAGCAGTCAAAGAACCAAGCAAAGAGGTCGTCAAATGTTGGGACCTAGATAAGCAAGCATGGCGCAGTTTTCGTGTCGATAGTGTGAAGATTGCATTCCTAGAACAGTACGCGGACAAAGCATAGCGTGATTAACATTGGATGGACCCCCTATGACCCAGGCATCGAAGATAGTTTCTGGCGTGATACAGTACTAGATAAACCAGAGAGATTGAATACAAAACCTCTTATTGATGGGGGTCTTAAATATTGTCCTGCGTTTAGAGACTTCTGGAAGAACACATTTGTTGTTCGAATGCCATTTGACATGTCGATTGTTAAGATAGGTCCTAGTCTGGTAATGGGTCCATCTAATAATATTCATGCAAATAAACTACCGGAATCATTTCTATCAATTGAAAGAGATGATACAGGCGTCAATGCTCAAGTTATGCTAAACAATATGTTTGTGAGTGATGTTCCACACACTATGATTGAGACACTACCTCCTATACTACATGGGTGTCGTGATGAGATAGTTTATTTAAATGGTAAGTTCGATTGTCATGCTTGGCAACGTCCACTACAGTTTGGATTCAGAATACCACAGGCAATAGTAGATGAAATGACACCTGAGAATGGAATTTCTCTTGACAAAGGTGAACCGGTAATGTATATTAGATTTAGTACTGTGAATGATGATACTGTTAAACTTCATCAGTTGAATGCTGAAGACGTTGAACAACTATCGCAGTATGTACACAGAAATACACAACTACCACGGTTTATGCATAGTTTCTCATTTAAAGAAATTATTAATCGTGTTAGAAATCGCAGACCTACGAAATTTCTAAGGACATTACATTATGGCGAAAGCAAAAAAAGTGACTGATGATACTCCATCTTGGTTGGATCAAAGACTAAAAGACCATTATGAAGAACATGGTAAATACGTTGGTCCTAAGATGGAACAAGTACTTCTCAAAGTTCGCGAAGATGGTACTAAGGTGTATATGATGCACACTGTAGACAAGGCGCACCGACTGTTTCCAGATGGTACTAAAGTCTATGAAAGCGAAAATACTCAATGGGTGATGCCTAATTCATCTCCTAGGAAACCAAAACGCCGAGATATACATACTATGATAGACAAAGAAATCTTCAAAGCAATAGATAGTCTAAAACATGCTAAGAAGAGAGTTGTTATTAAAACTGTTCGTGAAGCACTCGCTGATAATGAACATCTTCCAAAGAATGTAGGGTCTGCCGTAAGTAGACGTATTACGTTCTTATTGGAGGGAAGGTATCTAGAGTTGGAAAAGCAAACCAAAACTAGAACCGTACTTGTGAAAGGTAAGTATAAGTATGTCGGACAGTAATGTTATTCAGTTTCCAAAAGTAAGTAAGATTGATGCTGTCGATGTTGACACGGCGCAGAATATGATAGAAGATATGCGCCGTGTCAAAGCAGAAGAAATAAGCAATCATCTCGCAGAGAGTATTCTTGTTGCTGGTGCTAAAGAAATGGTAGCGCATGGTGTCAACGTAGAAGACCCAGAGTTTCTAAAAGACTATGCATTTGCATTAGAAGCATTGCGTAGTTGTCTGTTGCGCCACGGAAAGGTGCATCATGAATTTCAAGACCTGGTTGATAAATACTGCAAGTTTAATGTAATCAAAAATAGAGCAGGTGAAATTGCTCAAGTCGGTCTGACACTACTATTAGATGAATTAGAAGAAGATGATGAAGATTAATGCTTGACAAACGCATCAAAATGTGCGATAATAAGTATTAACAATGAGAGAGATATAATATGATTTTAGTTGATTTGAACCAAGTAATGATTTCTAATATGATGATGAACCTTCAAGGTGCTACATCTATTGATGAAAATCTAATCCGTCACATGGTATTTAATAGTCTACGCATGTACAAGCAGAAGTTTGGACAGAAGTATGGCGAGATGATTATCTGTTGTGATGATAAGAACTATTGGCGTAAAGAGGTATTCCCACACTATAAAGCATCTCGTAAAGGTGACCGAGAGAAGTCTCAGTATGACTGGAACGCAATCTTTACATGTCTGAATGGTGTGCGTGATGAGATACGCGAGAATGCGCCATACAAAGTCTTACAAGTAGAACATGCAGAAGCAGATGATATCATCGGCACAATCTGTCATGAGCATGGACAGCAATTAGGTGGCGACCCTATTCTTATTCTCTCTGGAGATAAAGACTTTCAACAGTTGCAAGAGTATAGCAATGTTGAGCAGTTCTCGCCTATCTTAAAGAAGTTTCTTAAATGCTCAGACCCTAGTGGGTATTTGCTTGAGCATATCATCAAAGGCGATAGAGGCGATGGCATCCCTAACATTCTATCACCTAGTGATGTATTCGTAACAGGTGGTCGGCAGAAACCTATTACTAAGAAGAAAATTGTCGAATTTCTTACAACTCCTCCTATTGATTATGCTAGATTTAAAGAAAATTCCATTCTTGTTGACCTCAAGCAAACTCCAAAAGATATGCAAACGACTATTTTAGAGCAACTAAATAGTTCTATGCAAGGTAGCAAGCGAAAATTGCTTGACTTGTTCATATCTAAGAGAATGAATTTATTAATAGAGTGTATTGAGGAATTTTAATGAAACTACTAGCAATGCATATTGCTGGACATGATGCCAATGTGACTTATTATGATGGTGAAAAAGTTCAGTACTGTAAGATTGAACGTATAGTGCAAAAAAAGCATTATGCCTATACTCAAGCAACTTCTGACTATTACAATTGGATTCAGGTCAAACAAGACTTACATTTCTTAAATATCGATTGGAACAACTTAGACACAGTATGCTTTAGTTATGCCGGTCGAAGAAGTGCTGATTGGGTGGATAAGTCTCAACCATTTCGCACCGATGACACATTAGTAGCAGAGGTAACACCAGAACAGTTTGACTATTGTTTTCCTAATTTAAATATAACTGCCAAGAAATATATTAGAGTAGACCATCATTATGCTCATCATCTATCCGCACGATTTCTGTACGGAGATGAGTATACCAGCGGTGTTGTTATAGATGGTGCTGGAGATTACTGGAATCACATCAGTGTATTCAAAGATGATAAAAAAATCATAAAATATGACTTTCAAAATATGTTTTCAATCGGTGAGTTATATACAAATTGGGGTAATCGCTCACTAGGCAAAGAATATGCGGATGTAGACGAACTAGCACAGATAAGTCAAGATACTGCTGGCAATGTAATGGGTCTTATGTCATATGGTAAGTTTAATGTTCCATTTGCAAAGAAAGTCGCAAATCTTCATCTAGAAGAATGCGTTGAGGCACTATTGAACGAACACGCTTTTGCTCGACAGTTCATGAACTCTCATCATCACTATCATGAAAAGACATGGCAATCGGCAAAACCTGCCGTTGCCGCATGGTGGTACGTTGACTACATGCACACATGTCAAGAAATACTAAGAGAAAAGATAAGAGATTTTTTTGCTAGACACTTTACTTCACAAGATAAAATTACATTCTCTGGTGGAGTAGCACACAATGTTCTCATAAATCAAACTCTAAACGACCATTTTGTTAATCTTGCTATACCTCCGTGTGTAGGTGATGAGGGATTGTCACTAGGTGCTATGAAATATCTAAGCACTCTGTATAATCTAGATTTATCATTTCCTACAGGTCAAGCGGCACAGATTACGCCATCTGTTATTCCAGATAAACACATTTCTATCATAGCACAAGAACTATGTAACGGAAAGATTGTAGCAACATGTTCAGGTGAAGGTGAGATAGGACCTAGAGCATTAGGTAATCGCTCACTATTATATCGCACCGATATGTTGAACGCACCAAAATACTTTAACTCTAGAGGTTTGAAGAGGCGTGAGTGGTGGCGTCCATATGGCATTAGTATATTAGAAGAAGATATGGAATCATACTTAAACACAACAACTCTATCTCCATATATGCTTCATGTTGCCAATCCAACTAGTTTAGGTAAAGATGTATTGTCTGGTGTTCTACATGTAGATAATACAGTGAGATATCAAACAGTGAATGAAAGCAATGGATGGTACTACAAACTGCTAGTAGAACTAAAGAACCTGACAGGACACGGTGTAGTTGTTAACACTTCACTAAACTGTCAAGGCGCGCCTTTGATTAACACACCTATTGAAGCACTCTCATTTCATCATCAGTATAAACCTGATGCATCTTTTATTGGAGATGAAATGTATGTTTCATAAACAGAAAGCATTTTATACACCAATATGGATTGATAAAGTAGAATTGGACGATAGTTTTCAAACTGCACTAATAGAAGATATTCAAAACTACATCAAAAACGATACCGGTGATAATTACAGAACAATGAAAGATGGTCGTAAAGGTTACTATAGTACTTCTATGACATATAGTAATTGCAAACTACAAAGTCTGAAGATGATAGTACAGACTATAGAAGAGAAAGTCATAACAGAAATTGATCCTGATGTATTTGTTGCAGATTTTGGATTAAATAGCAACGCGACAGGTACATATCAACCAATAGCAAATGATGCTACAGTTAAATACAACTGTATGTTTATCATAGATTGTGATGCTGATAAACCAGAGTTTAATGGTGAATATAGACTAATAAATCCTAATTCATATGCAAGTCCATTATATCATTCTTTACCTGTAAACAAATATCAATTGTTTGTATGGCCCGGACCTGTTTTCTTTGAGATGTTAACTTATTATGGTGAAACAGATAGACTTTCCTTACTACTAAATTTTGAAAGAAAGGGCAAGAAATAATGATTTTAAATTTAGAAGTTATGCAAGATGCATTACCTGGTGTTCTAATACATCCTTTTGGACCAGTAATCTATAAAACAGAGATTGAGAGTGATACTTTAGATAGATTGACAGAGTTATGTGAAAAATCACGCAACAACGATGATGTCCGTCCTACTCTTGCTGGCAATCTGAGTGATGAGAGACTACTCATTATTGATGATAAGACATCACAGGAAATAATCGACCACTGCGGTGTTTTACATGCGGCAATGTTTGGAAAAACTAAACGTCACCTAAGTCATTTCACAAGAAATATGTTGATAGATGGTATATGGGTAAATTATCAAAAGGCATTTGAATGGAATCCTCTACACAGTCATACCGGAGATATTAGTTTTGTTATATACATATCTAATCCAATCGACTATGATTTAGAAAGAAAGCATCCAACGCAAAGAACAAATACACCAACAGCAGGACATATTTCGTTTCGCTATGGTGAGAAGCACCCAATGAGTAGTCATACATTTATGCATAAACCGGTCGCCGGAGAGATTTTCTGCTTTCCATCGTGGTTAGAGCATCAAGTGTTTCCATTCACAACAGAAGGCATTGAGCGTATCAGCATCGCTGGTAACCTTAGCATACATAAATAGATAAAAGAGGATAACATGAGAAAGCACATACCAGAGATTTTGACTGAAGCAAATGACGCTCCTACTAAAGCGGAGCGAATTCGCATACTTCAGAACAATAACTTACGACCGCTACGCAATATTTTAGCACTGGCGTTTGACAAGAACATCACACTAGATGTACCTGATGGGGCGCCACCGTTCAAACGTGACGAAAGAGAACCTGTGGGTATGTCTAGCGCCTCATTGTATACCGAGAGTAGGCGCCTTGCTCGACTGCTACCTAGCGACCCTTTACAAAAGGTACGAAAAGAGATGATTTTTATTCAAATGCTAGAAGGTATTCACTTCAGCGAAGCGGATGCACTCATCAAAGCAAAAGATAAGAAACTTGAAGACTTATATCCAAACATCACAAGAGAGATTGTGCGTAAAGCATTTCCTACTCTATTGACTGATGTTCAACCAAATCAATTTAGCAAAAAGGAAGATGATAATGAGTAATGACTGGCAAGATAGAATGTACGAACTAGACGATATGGTTCGATTGATTAAATTAGAAGCACAAAACTTCTATGATAAAAACAACAAATCAGCAGGCACTAGAGCAAGAAAAGGTCTGTCTGACTTAGCAAAATTCTGTGCAAATGAGCGTAAAATCATTCAAGATAAGAAGAATAATCCAGACCCAACAGTCTGATAATAGACCATAAGGAGATAGATTGTGAATCCAATTATTCATACGGTATTAGCATTAGCAGTAATCTTTATAGCATGGCGAATTGGTCGCTGGCAATCTACAAAAGACGCAATTGAGAGATATACAGAGACACTAGAAGAGCATGGTTATATCTATATCACTCAGTTGCGCGATGGTTCTTATGAGTTTGTAAAGCACTGGAAGAAAGTAGAAGAATCCAAATGATTACCGGTACATGTATGCACACTGTAGATAGTGATACATTCTTGCAAGCATGTATCGTTAAAGTACAAATCAACGAATATCAGAATGGCATAGAGTATCACAAATACTGCAAAAACTGCTATCGCAAAGCAGAAAGAAACAATATGCTTTTATCAGAAGATGAAGTGGAAGATTATCTGAATGGCGAACAAGATTACTGATATAATTGTTATTGACGATGCTATACCAAAAGCACTATTCAACATATGGCGAGAAGAAGTATACAATAGCAATGAATGGAGATATTATCCATACACGGACTACAATCCAATAAATCAAGGCGTAGAGAACGTATCAGAAGAGCATAAACTTGATGATACACCTAAGTTTCAGTTAATGTATGATGTGAATAATCTAACACATCTAACACAATCAATAGTAGATATGCAAGCATCACTTTGTAAGATATCTTCATATGAAATCACTCGCATGAGAATAAATGCGCTATCTAATCATAGAGAAGTTCCGCAACATCATCCTATTCATAGTGATACTCCTGCAGATGACAAGTCAGGTCTTGTATTGAGTTGTATATTATATGTAAATGACAGTGACGGTGATACACTATTCTATTCGAATGAAACACAAGAAATCGTGCAAAGAGTAAGTCCTAAAGAGAATAGATTACTTGCATTTCCTGCAGAGTTGTTACATTCTAGCAGTCCACCACGCGATACGATGACACGCTTCATGTGTAACACAGTATACACTTATAATGTATAATGAATGAATTCGAATTTCTATGGTTGTTAGTTATCATACCAATCTGCATTGCAATTATTTTCAATTTAATGTTTCTTTTTACTTGACTTCTATGTAAAGTTCTGTTATATTATATAAGTAAGATGAGTTGCAACAGAGAGGTTTTCAAATGGTTACCAATCGTCCCAAATGTCAAGTTCCCAATTGCGGTAAAAACGCACACAATACAAGCACAACTGCTAATCCAAAATGGCGCAAATCAACATGGGTTCGTGAAGAATTCGGTGTTGAAGAAGGTTACGTCTGCAACAAGCATCACGCTGTAAATTACGCCATTGGTGGTTGGGTATACAAACAGCATCGCAAGACGTATTGTGAAAACATCGATAATCGTCTAGGTCACGGTAAATGCACAACAACAATCATTGATCCTGAATGGCAGTTAGAAGTCGACCACATTGATGGTAATCACGACAACAATGAAGAGAGCAATCTACAAACATTATGTGCTTGCTGTCATCGTCTAAAGACGAGAGACAATCGAGACTACTTATCGTTACCTCATGTAATCATAAAGAAAGTCGCATGAACAGAGAAGACATACATCAAGAAGCAATACCACTCATCGTTGCGCTTACTCTCGCATTCGTAACGTATGATGTATTCAACGAAAGCGCGGCATATATCGTATCACTTCTCGCATACTTAATCATGAAAATCGCAACAATGTATAAGAAGGTAAAATAATGACTGTAGAAACAATCACAATGAATGACGTAAACTATACGACACATCCAATCACAGGTGATAAAAAGAACGAAGCAGTACAAGCATGTTTCGCAATGCTGAGAGAAGACTATAAAGATAAGACAGTAATCAATATGACTACTTACTTCAATAGCGGTTTCAATCACACCACACAGAAGCAAGAACAGTCACCAGTCTTTGGTATAGAAGTAGAATGGGTATGATAATCAATCAAACAATAGAAGTAACATTACCTTATATCGGTCTACTTCACATACTGTTTAACTAGTTCACATAGTATTCATATAGAGTGAAAGACTGTGAATTAGCATGAATTATCGGTAAGTTTCGTGTAGTTTTGT
>Ga0181602_10000239_pt1 | contig 50217 bp, 36 predicted proteins | sample 041ome_14_FD_148640 | JGI IMG/M metagenome (GOLD analysis project Ga0181602, IMG submission 148640) | Coastal salt marsh microbial communities from the Groves Creek Marsh, Skidaway Island, Georgia - 041408US metaG (spades assembly) | ecosystem: Environmental > Aquatic > Marine > Intertidal zone...
TTTGTTTGGGGGTAGGTGTCATGGTGAAAGTTATGGGTATTTGTATGTGTATGTGATGATGAGTCAAAGCGATGGATGGCTGGATTGGTGATTGTGATTGTGACGACGACGACGACGTGAGTGTGCGACGCTGGTGCGCGTGAGGTGAGGTGTGTGTATTTTAGTGGTGGCGTGCTCGCGTGAGCGGTGGGCGTGGTGTTTGGACGCCGAGACCGAGCGAGAGAACGGCGAAAGATTACTTGAAGTTGAGTGGATTGACATTCGATTCGCGCGAGGAATATATATATATATATATGTCGTGGCGCGCGGTGAAACGCGGTGGGACGATTGCGACGCCGGCGGTGGGTGCGTCGTCGTTGTTGTCGTCGTCGTCGGTGTCGTCTGCGGGTGTGGATGGTGGCGCGGGGTGTTGTCGTCCCGAGGCGAGCGGGACGACGTCGGCGTCGGCGGCGCGCGGATGTCGGGCTCCGGCGATTGATGCGCGCGAGATCGATGCGCCGCACGTCGAGGCGTTAGTGGCGTCAAAACGCGGGCGGTGGCTAGCGCTTGAACGCGGTGCGCTTGATGGTTGGGCGCGCGCGGTGGGTGAGGTTGAGCGCGAGGAGGAGCGGTACGAGGACGCGCGCGACGCGACGGTTGCGCCCGTCGCGTACGTAGAAGACAATGACATCGTCGATGCGCGGAGAGAGGGTATGGATGATGATGCCGCGTCGTCGTCATCGAGTGGTGACGGCGACACCGTCATCGCAGTGGACGCGTCCCGAGGCGTGACGATGAGGTCGGCGACGGCGACGGCGTCGTCCTCGGCGTCGTTTTGCGACGACGGTTCGTTGATGCAACTCTTTGATCCGGGCGTGCGCGAGACGAAACCCCTTCCGGGATCGCTTGCGATGCCGAAAACCCCGAGCAGCGCCACGCCGTCGCGCGATAGTGGGCGCCTGCCCGCGGTGAGCGTCAGTGCGGCGGTGCGAGAGGCGTCTACGATGCGATTTACGTTGGAGCTCGTCAACGTGCAATTTGAAGTCGGCGCGCTGGAAACCGTTGAAGGGTGCATGGCGTTGTACGATTTGCAAAGTCGCGTGAAATTGAGCGAAAACTTTTACTTTTCTTGGCCAAACGCCAAGCAAAGCGCTATAGCGGCATTTACCATACCAGGCGATGCGATGTCGTCGAATATCCGCTTGGTCGTGCACCTTACGCATCTCGCCGCCGACGAAGGCGGCATCGAGGACAAAGTGTACACGTACAAAGATGTTCGCAAAGCAAAAGTGCACGCCGAAAAGGAACGACAGCGCGTGCTCGGCATGGAGGCTTTGCGACAACACGAAGATGCGAAAAACCAGCGCGCCCACGCATCGAGACCGTCGACGTCGTCGATGCATTCATCGGCGGACGAGCAGCGCTCGGATGAGATTGTCCATCCAAACGTCGGCAAGCGTCGAGTTGCGCTCGCATGGGCCGTGTTACCAATTTTCGATTCGCGTGCGGGCGCCTCACCAGATTTGTCTTCGTTGTTGAGCGAAATTAAGTGCGAGGAGATGTATCGCGTGAAGGAGGCGTACACAGAGCACTCGCTCATCGACGCGGCGATGTCTTTTGGCGCGAGTGGTCACACGTTAAAGTCGCACAAACCCATTCGGTGCAAAATGTTGTGCGTGCTGAATCCGTTGCGCATTCCCGCGCCGAACACCGCCGAGGCGAATGGATTTACCTTTCCTGACGGTCTCGTCCACGTGCGCGACTTGACGTCATTTTGTCCGCGCACGTCCAACGGCGAACTCGATTGGGAATCCGCGTGGGGCGGCGCCGTGGACGACGGATTGGCGCGCGACTTGTACGTTTACGTCAATGTCGTCGACATTGGTAAACGACAAGATCTTCGCGTGCGCTTGCGTCTGCGTGATGACGATTTAGACATTGATGGACAGGGATTATTAGCGTTCCCATCGCCTTGTGGCCATGGGATGTGTCGCGAGAGTTGGACGACGTTGAGTCGACTACGGTCAAAAGGAGGCGCGTTTTACCACGAGGCGCGCGTGAAGCTTCCGGTGCGGTTGAATCCATCGCATCATTTAGTGCTGAGCATCTTTGGTGCGCAGAGCGCGTCGACTGGGCTGTTTGGTTCTGGTCCGGGCGAAGAGGAATTACTCGGGCACTCGGTGATTAATTTGTGCACACATGCGGAGACGTTGGCGGGGAACATTGCGAGCGCGATGACGCCGACGGGTTCAGATATCAGCCTCGTTGCAGTGCGCGAATTGTTGCCAAAGTACTTGCAGTCGAATGTGCGCACGCACATGCCGTATTGGGAGGAGCGTAAGGAGTGCGTGCACGTTCGTCTTCGATTGGCGTCGACGATGCATACGGGTGACGTGCACATCGGCGCGTTATTTGCGGCGTCGGCGGCGTGGTGCGCGGCGCAGACGCCTGAATCCGAGGATAAGCTGCGCATCGCGGTGAGCGAGCTGTCGCTCGCGAGCGAGCGCGCGTTGCTCCAGCACTTGCCTGCGATTTTGAATTTGCTCTTCAGCCTCACCCTTCGCGTCTCTGAAACCGAAAACGACGCAGATCAAAGAGATGAGCAAAGCTCGCGCCTTAGTCGAATGTCGATCGACGACGACGCCGTGTCGTTGGCGTCTGCGGGATTAAGCGACGATTTCGGTGGTAGCGTTGATTTGAGCAACGTCAACGCGTTGAACGTTAACATCAATAGACCATCATCGATGATGTCAATCATGTCCAAGAATGAGCGAGTAGATGAAACGCATGACATTGCTACATTAGCATTTCACACCATCGTCCGCGTCGTCGCCGCCATTCAGCGCGTCGATCCTGGGCCAAAGCCAGAAAGCCACGGCGCGATGAGTCATAGCCCGCCGCTCGAGGCGTATGTTACCTTGGCATTTGGAGCGCTGGAGAAATCATCTAGCACGCACTTGAACACTTTACAGACGATTGCAACGTCTTCTCATGCGGCAGTTCCCGTGCACACAATTCTCGCCACGCGCTATTCCGCAGTGCTGGCGAGATCAACGCGCGAATCTTATGTTCCATACGAAGAAGCGTTATCCATGTCGTGGTTTTTTCTAGGCGTAATTTTCCGCGCCCTAGCATTGGAGCGCGCACAATCGCCGAGCGATAGCGTTTCCATGGAATTCGATGAGGCACCGCTACGACACGTCGTAGACACGTTGTCAAATGAAGTAAAGACGCGTGGCGAGCGGTCGACGCCGTCATTTGCAGAACTCGAACAAGCGCGAAACTTGAATTGCGGATTGGCTGCGTTTTTGGCGATGATGTTTACTATACCTGGAATGAAGAAGGCGGTGACTGGGATATCCGCCCCCTCGGCAGCGGCGAGCAACAAATCAAAAAGCTCCGCCGGTCGCGCCGGGCCGTTGGCGCCGCTCGCGACGACGCTCGCGGCGATGCATATTGCATCGCTTGGTGAAGGTAACTCTGTGCACACGGCGTTGTTTCGTGAATTCTTAGACACGCTATGCGCATCTCCGGTGTATCTCGACATTATCACCGCCTCGGCGGTAAATGAAGGGAAAAATGGATGGACAAATCTCGAGACCACGAAATTTGGCCCGGGCGATGTGCTCGTGAGTGCCATTACCGAAAGCATTCGATTGAATTTGATCACCGTGAGCGGCGCACACGCCGACTCGAGCAACGCGCGCGCGGCGTGTGCGGCGCGTATCGTCGCCGCATCGTTGGCGAGGCACGCTTGGGATGTTGCGTGGCAATCGATTGGCGCGCGACGTTCAGTGGCCGCCGCATACGCGCCGCTCTTGCGTATGCTTGTGTCCCAGTATAACACCATCGCGTCGCTTCCGCTCTCAGCGAGGCGCGACGCATTGGTGAGCATATTGACGTTATCTCGCGATTCAGATTCCAACAAGCTCTGGACGTGGCTCAGCGAAGACGCGATTCGTATGAAGTGCTTCGTGAGCGCGCTGTCCATGGCGGCGAGAGATTTCGCGTACGAGCGAGACGAAACCAACGCGTGGAGTCCATCTGGGCCGCAGTCGTCTGCGAAAATGTCATCGGCAGAAGCAGGACACGACAAGCGCGTGGACGCGGGACATTTAAATACGTGCGTGTATACGATTATCATACGGCTCATTCGAGAGTGGCATACTAGAGTGAAATCGAATTGGGGCGTGATGCGGTATGCCGCTCGAGCGATTGGCATGCGTCAACAGGATGATCCCAATGCGACGGTGGTTATCGCGTCACCGAGAACGAGCCCGAAATCATCTCAAGGCACGCTATCGTTTGAAGATGCCGCAGAGAGTGACGGAAATGCCGACGACGATGGTGACGAGATCAAGGAGGTAAGTTTTAACGCTTTGGAGGGTGTCCTCGGGGTTATGCTTACGATTTTGTCTCGACCGCAAAGTGCGTCGGCGTGGGAAGCTTCGGCGCCAATTCTCAACGCGCTGCTTCGCGAGCATAGAAAAGTACTCATGGCATCCTTGCACGCGCGCGACAAGAATGCTCCCATTGAAGCATTTCCTCCCGCGATAGCCGCAGCACCAGGTATTACTCCGTATGCATTTTTGCAAGGTGCGGCAACGGCGGTGTTCAAAGCCGCAGCGCGACCGTCTCCCGTATGTGAGCTCGCCGTGGCGAGCTTGCGAACGATGCTCGAAGCGGCCGTAGACATCTTTGGCACGAGCGAGAAACTCTGTCCGACGTTGATTTATGCCCTCCATGCGGCATCTTTCCCGCTTACATCTACCGCATGTGGTGAAAGTTTGTCCCGGTCGTTGCGAGCGCTCAAACTCGGCACCGAGGTGAGCCCGAGTGGATGGAACAATTCTGTCAAGGATACACTCGCCGCGCTGGAGGACGCCGAGCGGTGCATCCGAGCGCTCGCGAACGCAGTGATGCATCCTAGTAGCAAGACAGATACTCCGCGTGCGGTGGAGCTCGAATGTGCCTTGGCGTCGGCGTTGAAAGCGTCACCCGCGGCGCAAGTCAAAGTTTTACGCTCGCTGTCAAACAGATTGGCCAATGAAGAAAACTGGGTCGAGGCGGCTGAGGCGTCGACAGCGGCGGCGATTGTCACCATGCAAGCGTTCTCTGTCGCGGCACCGCATCAATGCGTATGGGTTACGCATGACGTCGAAGATTTGCGAGATTCCTTCTTCGCATTGACTACAAAAGTCGCGCCGTTGCCATCCGTGGCGGGTATTCGATGCGGCACCGAGGAGATTGGTGAAGCGCAAATTCTCGCGCATTTATCTCGCGCGGTGGAGTTTTTCACAAAAGGAGGTCACCTCGAGGCAGCGCTTCGCGTCATTGACGCTGCGCAAATCGCATGGGAGTCTCACAGAGAGTTTGGAGCGCTGAGTGAATCACACGCGATGATGTCCGAGTTGTTTCGTCGCCTGCACGCGACGTCAAATGTCGGCGATGCAAAACAGTACAAGTGGGACATGGAGGGTAAACCACCTCCAGATCCCGCAACATTTTGGCGCATTCGTTTAATTGGCGATGCTTGGGGTGAAAAAAACGGCGCTGAGTGGATTTACCGAGAATCGCTCGACCGAACGCTCGGCGACATGAATCGAAAGCTTGTCAAGGAATTCTCAAACTATGTGCCGAGCGGCACTCTAATCAAGGCGTTGTTGACGAATGTCGAACCCGTCATCGACGAGGGTTGCGCTGGTTTGCAAATTATGGCTGTACAACGTGACGTGCATTCATTCGAGCAATCGGATGTCGGTGGCGGCGTTGGGGGCACGGGATTTTCGCAATGCAGAGTATTCACGTTTGACACGCCCGTGCTGTTCACGGAGAGCGGCGAGGTGAGCCAACAACACGGCCCAATCGTCGCGCCTCTTCGGTATCAAGGCAGACGACGCACCACCATCACCGTCAATGGTGCATTCCCTGGACTCGTCCCTCGCCTCTCCATTGCGGATACCAAGGTTGAAGAGATGAACCCGTGTCAGAGTGCAATCCAAATGCTCGACGAGCAAACGACGACGCTTCTCGCGGCGGCAAACGCTCGCGCGCCGCAAGCCGAGTTACTCCAGCGTCTACTTCAAGGCTCGCTCGCCGCGGGCGTCAACGGTGGTGTGCCGTCGCTGATTCAATCTTTCTTCAGTGTAGAAGTTCCAGCGACAGTTACGGCTGCAGGCGCACCATTTCTCACGCCGGCTCGAGCGGTGGAGCGCGCTCCCGAAACGCCAAGCTCTCGAGCGTCTACACCAGCCATCATGCATAGGAGAGTTCTGAGCGAAAACGTCGTTCCCATTGGTGCGGGTATCCCCCTGGACACCCCACCGTCTGCATCGTACCCATCACCATCGCCAAATTTCAGAGCACCGCCACCGAGTCCGGCGTCGGTGGCTTCATTGCCCACGCCGCTCGCGCCCACGCCAATGTCCGCGACGACGTTGTCGCCGAGTACTCCGGCGCCACCGCTGTCACGCTCGGACCGCTTGGGATTACTCAAAGCGTTATGGAAACTTCATAAGACTTGCAAAGTAGTTGTTGACGTCCATAGCACGCTGGATCAACCAGCACATCTGCAACAGCTTTTCGACGGCGCGATTGAAGATTTGCGCGCGAGCATTCAAAGCGTCGAAGGCGAAATCAGCGGAGAGGCTGATTAAACGAGCATGAAACATGTAATATCAGTACAAACAAATCAAACAAACGCGATATACATCATTATTACAATTTTACATACGATTCATATCATTATTGAAACACAAAGTTCCAGTTTTCGGCGTCGCTTTCGGCGTCGCTTTCGGCGAGATTGGCGTCAGGCACCAGTGCAGACCTCACGATGCGAGGCGACTCAGCGCGAAGCAATCCAACCAAATCTTCTTCGGGCATTTTAAAATCATCAAATGTCACTTGTCGACGTATGTTACCGTCGTCTTGAGAGAGCTTGAATCGCTTTGTGTGCGAATCCAACGTCGTTTGCTTCCAGCTCGGTGACGCTGAGAATTGAGGCGTCTTCGCCGTTGGCGAAACAATATTACTGCGGACTTGCTTGCTCGGTGTTCGTGGAGAACCACCACCACGCTCGATGAAATAGTTCAATTGCATGTCGCGACCGATACATCGCTCAAAGATGATGCACGCCATTAAGCAGAGCGGTAACGTGCCCGTCGGCGCGCTCGAACAATGGATGCGGGCGTGAAATATGGCGTCGTCGTATTTTCCAGTCGCCGAAACATCGGTATTGAAATCAACTTCCTTGACTGGTAAACGACCAACGAATAACAAGCAATCATCATGCTCGGAGCCGACGAAAAGAGTTCCAGGGTATTTCGATGGCAAGTGGTTGTGTGACATTCTGTTGTCTCGAGCGTCTTTGAAGAAGATTTTGACATCAATGTTCCATGAGCTCACACCAACACATTCGTGCGACATCTCAATGCGTAAAGCAGAGGGCAAATCTTTAACATCACTCTGCAAATTGTTACCAAATGGAAAGTCTTTGCCGAGCACCATCTCAATACGGCGAGGATCAGCTCGTTCAACGTCGCTCAACGTAGAAATTTTGGAATCCAAAAGCTTACCGATCGTCTTTTTTCCGCGAGCGTGTTTCAATTGAGAGATATGAATCTTCGAATCTGGCCACATGTGCACGCCTTGGTCCAACGACTTTGCGAGCGCGAACGCATTCGTGGCTGCAGAAAATGTCGCAGTAGATTGAAAATACTCTGACGCGGCTTTCAAGATGCGAACGCCAATGTGAAACACCTTTTCGCCTTCAATGCGCATCGATGGAAGAATAGTCAATTTGGGTTCCAACACATCAGTCAACATGTACTGCGCTACGAGATACAACTTTTCACTCGATGTGCGGATAACTTTCGATACAGTGAGCTTCTTTGTTTTTCCAGTAGCTTCGCGTAATGGGTAACGAATCAAGCCAGATTCACCGTCCAAGTTCAATGTCTTTAAGCTTTTCCGCTCATCTCGTCGAAGTTTGATCCCTTTGAGCTCGTTACTCGAGCACACCATCATGAGTAAATCACTGAACTGCGGCGTCTTGATCGCTCGCATGATTCCTTTCATGGTTTCGAACCGCAAATATCGAAGAGACATGATATCACCAGCGCGTCGTGGAAGAAGTGCGTCGTTTTCATTCAACGCGCACATTCCCGCTGATGTAAGCGCATCAAGCGTCGTGTCGACGATGCGTTTCACAGCAGCGTCAATCGTTTCGTTCGGCTTGAGTCCGTACCTTTTCGGATCGGCCCACATGCGGATAAAGTAAAATGTGCTCTTCAACCATTCGTGGGCGTCGGCTTTTGAATTCACTGTACGACAACTTATTTCAGCGTTCAAATACTCTGGCAACTCGGCACCAAGGCTGGACTCGAGAGGTGATTTGCCGTGTACTAACCCTTCATATCGTTGACGAAGAGAATTCTTGGTCATCACAACCGCCACGCCTTCGCTGTCAAATTGAGGTCGACCTGCTCGACCGATCATTTGAACGAGACTGTCCATGCTAATTTCCTTATAAGATCCATTGCCATCGTAAACATCGGTGCCACAAATAACGCACAAGTATGCCGGAAGATTGACACCAATAGCCAACGTGCTGGTGCTGCATAATACTGTAATGATGCGATCATGAAACAAACTTTCAACGAGCTCTCGATCCTCCTTTTCAAGCCCGGCGTGATGAAACGCGCACCCACCCAAAATGCACTCTGCGAGACTCTTGTTCTTCGCACGATTCGACGCTTCGCGAAGAGTCATCGCATGCCTTTGATCAACAAAAATTTTTCCATTCACGTTGGACTGCGCGACAAGAGCTTTAGTGACCTGCAACGTGTTGTCCCGGGACGCGCAAAACACTAACGTTTGTTTTCCACAATAAAAGTCAACGACAACTCCATACACGTGATCTTTCAAAAACTTGTTAAACATAAAGTCATTAGATCCATCTCGGAACGTTCGAACATATGTTTGTAGTTTCACCGGGCGGAATTCTTCGCCAAAGATCCACAATCCCGCGCGACTGCACCCGAGCCAGTCGGCGATGTTCTTTGTATTCGGAATCGTCGCGCTCACCGCACCGAAGCGCACACTACGAAGATACGAGTTTGCAAGCAAGGAAGACTTACTCAACAACTTTAATCGACTCACGATGGCTTCCAAGCACCCTCCTCGACTATCCCCGATCAAATGTACTTCGTCGATGAGCACACAGCAGACGTCCGCGAAGAATGACATCCCTCCGCGATTCGCATCCAATCGCGTCACCCGATCAAACTTCTCCGGCGTAGCCAAGATGATATCCACATTTTCCATTTCTCGCCAGATGTCCGCACCATAATCCCGATCCCCCGTGAGCTCGGCAAACGTCAATCCAATACGTCCCAATCGATGACTCCAATCGCGGAATTTCTCGCTCACGAGCGATCGAAGCGGTGCGAGATAAATCACCTTTCTCCGTCCCGTATTCGATCGCGCCGCGACCGATATCGCGTGCTTCCCACGCAACGCGTGCAAAATAGCCAATTCAAACAGCACCGTCTTGCCCGATCCCGTGGGTGCACCTGTACGTACAACAGAAAATACCCATCGCGTCAGTCGGCGTCCTCATCGTCGCGCATCACTTCACGTACTCGTCACGAACGATTCATTCGTATTCACCACGAAATCAAGCATCTCACTCTGAATAGAATTAAAATACCTACACCCGCGCGCAACGTACAACGTTGTCAGTCGATCGCATACACGCGTTACCATTGTCGCGCGCGTCGCCTCACATCATCCGAGACGCACTTAAACTCAAATACACATCGCACGTCACGCGGCTCGATATCGTCCACACTGCGTAACGCGCTCTTTCGTTGAATAGCATACATGTCGTCTGTGTGCCCGCGCGCGTGCGCGTCGTCGATGCGACGCGCGCGGACGCACGCGCGACGATAAATGACGTCGTTCGTGGTCGGCGCGCGGTGCCCAGTTTGCACACTGTACCCTATACCCTAAAACGGACGAACATTTTAGGGCTTTTGTGGCGTGACGCGGCACGGCCCACGCCTCGCGTCACTCGCGCGCGGCGTTCGACGCCCAGCCCATGTCGCGCCCGAAAGCCCACGCGCCGCCGGCGGCGCCGCCACCGCCACCGTCGCCGTCGTCGTCCACGCGCGAACCCGTTCGCGCCGACACGACGTCGCCGCGCACCGCCGCATCGACGTCGGGCAACGGTGGGAAAGATTTCGAGTACAAGATCGCCCTCGGGAGCTCTGGGTGGTTGTTTGTGTATTACATTGGGGTCGTGAAGGCTATGCGGGAACGCGGGTTACATGAGTACGTCGTCGTCGTCGTCGTCGTCGCGTCGTTCGCGCGCGCGCGCGTGTGTACCTGTGCGTGCTTTGCCGCGCGGTTTGAATATTCGAGACTGACGGGTGAACGTTCGCGCGCACGCACGTGTAGGCGAGTGAAAGTGTATGGGACGAGCGGAGGCGCGCTTAGTGGAGCATTGTTGTTTATGGATTGTGACTTGGACGCGTTGGTGCAGTATGTGTACATTTGCGCTGCGCGCGCGCGGCGTTCGGTGTGGGGGGCGTTTCAGCTTCGAAGTTATTGTCGAGGCGCGATGACAGAGTTTTGCGATCCAGAAGCGCACAAGCTCGTCGAAGGGCGGTTTGAGGTGTCAATAACGCGAATATTTCCGACGTGGAAGAATTTGAGAATCAGACGGTTCCCGAGTTACGACTTTTTCATCCAAGCGTTGCTGTGTTCGTCGTGCATTGTTCCGCTCTGCGGGTTACCGTTGTGGCTGAAAGGGTTTGGGTTGTGTCTTGATGGTGCGCTCACGGACATGCAAGTGTGGAAAGGGTTTCCTAAAAAGGGCACGTTCAGCAAGTTGCATTGCAAAGAGGACAATCCAAACATTGTCGTCGTTAATCCATTTTATTCCTCCCGCGCTGACATCAAGCCGAACAAGTATATTCCAATTTGGTGGTGCTTGTATCCACCAGAGCCGTACAAGCTCAAGCAACTTTTCGACATGGGATACGAAGATGCGCATAAATGGTTTGACAGAGACGCTGGATTGAGTCCCAGTAAGAGGCGGCAAAGTGCAGCAGTCGCCGAAGGGAAAGAAGTTGCCGATGTGTCAGATGTGACCGACGAAGCAACGGAAGAGTTGCGCGTTACCCCGCGCACGTACAGCGGCTGGGCCACTGAGTGTCAGCAGTGGGCGAGTCAAAGCGCTGAAACTGCGGCGTTGCGCACGGCTGCGGCTGCAGAATCGGCCCGTCGCGCAGCAGCAAGACACGCTGAAGAGTTTGGCTCCTTCATGAAGCACGAGGCGGAGATGATTTCAAAGATGCGTTTTCGCGCGTCAGAAGTTGCGGCAAGTGCGAAAAAAACCATCGCCGAATTGAAAGAGCAAAAAAAGGATGAAGAATCGACAACGTTTGCATCGAGAGCCGATGCCGCCGCACACGCTACTCTCGATGCTTTCGTGGTCGTCGGCAAAGGCTCCATCGTGCCGTTTCGATTAATTCTCAAAGTTGCCTCGTGCTTGCTCGTTTACCTCGAATTGTTGATTCAAGCATCCTTGGCGTTTGCTGGCGCCACGGTAGCGTGCATATTTCCAGGCAAGGTTGGTAAACAAGGCGATGAGTTGTGGGAGCGATGCAAGTCGTTTTCAGAGCCACTTCCTCGGGTGTTACTCCAAGCGGTGCCTGGCATTAAAGTTGAGGCAAAGATCAATGAACGCACGGCAAAGTCACTCGGCGAGTTGAGTGCGTTCTACCGTCTACTATGCTACTTGATTCACATGGAGGAACGCGAGTGGAATGTCGTGCAAAAGGTGTAAGACACACGCACACAGTTAGCGAGAATTTAGTGACTACGCAAGCTTTTCAGAAATGCAAAGTTTTGCTTGTTTTGTATAAGAAATCTTTTTAATTAAAAAAAAGGCATGCTTGCTTTGTCTCTCTACCACCACGCCGCTTCGCCATCCGTACCCGCGACGCGAATACCATCCTTGCCCGCGACGATGACTTGGTAAGACATGCCGACGAACAAACCGTGGTCAACGACACCGACGGTGTTCTTCAATTGGCTCGCCGCCGCGACCGGATCCGCAATCGGGGTCTTGAAGTGCAAGTCAACAATGTAGTTGCCGTTATCCGTCACAGCGATGTTGTCACCGTCATTCTTGTTGTTGCTCGACGAGCCCATGCGCAAGACGGCTTCGCATCCGGCGAGCGCCGGAAGCTTGGCAATGGTGCGCAAAGTGTGCATGTGGCAGAACGGAGTAATCTCAACCGGCAAAGGGAAGCCCGGGCCAAGGCCCTTGCACAACTTGGATTCATCAACAATGACGATGAACTTCTTCGCCATCACTTCAACCATCTTTTCGCGGAGCAAAGCGCCACCGCCACCCTTCACCAACGCGAGCGCCGGGTCGACTTCATCCGCGCCATCAATCGCGACGTCAAGTTCAGACTTCTCGTTCAACGTGCACAACGGAATGTTCAAAGATTCCGCTTGTTCGCGCGTACGTTCGGACGTCGGGATGCAAATGACGTCTTTGAGCTCGCCGCTCGCCAACTTTTGCCCCACGCGCTCCACGGCGAAATACGCCGTCGATCCCGTACCGAGACCGACAACCATCCCACTGCGCACGTGATCATCCACGGACTTGTATCCAACGAGTTTCTTCAATTCATCTTGCGACGCCATGGCGCGCGTGAGCGTGGTCGATCGAACGCTCGTCGATCGAACAGTGGTGCGCGTCAACTGCGCGCGGGATGGCGTACGGGAGCTCAAGTGCGCGGCGTTCGCGGCGGTGTGTGCGAGCATGGACGGTTGTTTCGGCGCACTTCGTCGGCGTCTGAGGCGTCGAGCGACGTTCTGTCGCACGGCGCGCGGCAGGGCGCCGATGGATAGGGCTCTTTGATGACGCGGCAGCACCGATTTTAGCGCTCTACGTATTCTAAGACATATATGACTAACCGAATGTCCGAACTTTAACACAGCGTACTCGACGGACGTACTGTAGAATTACTAGACTTATCAACGTCGTCAAAAATTAGAACCTGGCGTTCTGGACATGTGCAGGCGTTCGCGCGCACGTCGACGCGAGTCATCGACGCGCGCGTCGGCGATGGCGCCGAAACACATCGGAGACGATGCGCGCCCATCGTCGTGCGTCGGTGCGCGCGTGGAGCGCGGCGACGAGGGCGCAGCTGCGACGACCACGGCGACGATGACGAAAGTTGCACTTATACTAGGTGTTACGGGACAGACGGGGAGTTACTTGACCGATTTGCTCCTCTCCAAGGGCTACATCGTGCACGGCTTGACGCATAGCACGTGGCAAAATTATCCGGAGCGTCTGCAGCATATTATGTGCGAGAGTTCGCCGTTTCGGTCGCGTTTTGTGCTTCATCAAGGAGACATTTTGGAATTTGAGACGCTCGTGCGCATTCTTCACGATGTGAAACCGTGTGAGATTTATAATCTAGCCGCGCAGTCGAGCGTGCACTTATCGTTTCAACAGCCGTTGTCCACGGTTAAATCGGTCGGGTTGGGGGTGTTTAACGTGATTGAAGCGATTCGGACGGTTAATCCAACAATCAAGCTCTTTCAAGCGTCTTCGTCTGAAATATTTGGCAAAACGACCGTCTTTCCGCAGCGAGAAACGACTCCGCCCTATCCGTGTTCTCCGTATGCGAATGCCAAACTCATGGCGCACCAAGCGGTGATTATGCATCGAGAAGCGTACGGATTGTACGCGGTTTCTGGTATTTTGTACAATCACGAATCGAGCAGACGTGGCGCAAATTTTGTGACGCAAAAGATTGTCACCGCTGCTGTTCGCATCAAGCACGGTCTGCAACAACAAGTCGAGCTTGGAAACTTAAACTCCCGCCGCGACTGGGGACACGCGCAAGATTTCGTGGTTTGCATGTGGAAAATGCTCCAGCTCGATGAACCAGAAGATTTCATCGTCGCGACGGGTAAGACGCACACCGTGCGGCAATTCGTGAAGTTTGCATTCAAGGCTGTAGGTATAGATGTCAAGTTTCAAAACTCTGGCACGGAAGAGATTGGTATTAATAAAGCCACGGGTGAAGTCATCGTCAAAGTTGATCCAAAATATTTCAGACCGGATGAGCCGATACAAACCGTCGGCGACTCGAGCAAGGCTTTTGAGCTCCTCCAATGGCAACCCGAAATCGATCTAGCGCAACTCATAGAAGAAATGGTCACCGCGTGCGAATGGCGTTTGATTCATGGCGACAAACGAACTTCCACGCGCATCCGCGGCTTCGCGGGTTGATTTCATGTACGCGTACGGCTTGTATTTCACGCTTGTATTTCACGTCGCGTCGCGGCGCGTAAACGCCGAAGAGCGCTTCTTTGAATATTAAAATCGCATTGTATGCATTGTACGCTCGACGCCAGCTCCACAACTCGCACCCGCCCGATATCATTCAATATCATTCAATAGTTCCGCATTACAAAAAAACAGTTCCGGCACGTCACGTCGTCAGACACCGACGCTTCGGCGTCGATGGCCACCGACGTCGACGCCGACGCCGATGCCACCGACGCCGAGGACGCCGTGGCCGTCATCGACGTCCCGCTCCCGCCTTGGTGCGCGTTTCTCGTCGAGCTCACGGCGGCGCTCACGCCCGAGACGACGACGGTGCGCGCGCACAGCTGGCGCGAAACGGACATTGTCGGCGGCCTCGTGCGTCGCATCGCGCGCGCGCACGGCACACCCGTCGGGCGCGTATTCACCGCCGTCAATGAGTGTGGATTAACCGCGCTCGTGGGCGAGGCGTTGGCGTCGTCGAGCGAGAATGACGCTGAAGACGCAGACGCCGGCGCGGAGCGCGAGCGCAAACGCCGTGAGTGCGCGTTCGCCGTGACCACGCTCGAGCGCGACGTTAACTTGGGCGCGAGCGATGGGCGCAATACGAAGGTTGTCGTGCTCGTTACCGTGCCCGAAGAGTTGCATCCGCGAGGGGTGCTGGAGGATTTGAGCAGGAATGAAGCGTTGCGCGCCATAAAAATTGGATTTTTAAAGTTGGCCAACGACACAGACTTTGTCAAAGATGTGCGCGGGGCGAGGACGGCGGCGCACGTGCTGGCGGGATACGAAAGCGCGTGTGCGGTGCTCAAGGGCGAGCACGTGCGTCGAGCGACGATTGAGGCTGAAATTGCATCGAAACGCGGGGCGGAATTTACGGGGACGTTTGCCGGAGGCATCGCGGGCGACGTCAAGCGACGATGGGTGCACTATAAGAACGATTGGACCGACGCCTTCGAGGCGCCGGTGAAGTGCTTGAGTGCGACGCTGTACATGTATTTCGCCTGCCTCGGGCCCGCGATTGCGTTTGGAGGATTGGCGTACAATCAAACGAACGCCAGCGTCGGCGCGATGGAGTACTTGTGCAGTCAGGCGCTCAGCGGCATCGCGTGGGCGGTGTTCGCCGGACAGCCAGAGATTGTTCTCCGCCCGGCTGGGCCGCAAACGGTATTTCTGATTGAGCTATTTAAACGATGTGACTCGTGGAATATCGATTTCTTACCCACGTTTGCGTGGGTTGGCGTGTGGACCAGTATATTTATGATGATGATCGCCGTGTCAGACGCGTGCGCGTACGTCGCCACTCGATGCACGAAATTTACGCAGGATATTTTCAGTCTCTTTGTGTGCGCCATTTTCATTTTTGAAGGATTGAAACATTTATTCGAGTATCTAGGTGACGATACGTATTCCACTGCGACGGCGCTTTTCAGCTTAATGTTAGGATTGATGACGTTGCAACTCGGATTATGGGCGGTGCAACTGCGGAGCTCGCCGTACATGAATGCGACGATTCGCGAAGTCACCGCAGATTTCGGTCTCGCCGTCGCCGTTATCATCGCCTCTGTTACCGCGTATCTCAGCGGTATTCCTGGACTGGAAACGTTGCAAATACCGAGCTCGTTTACGCCGTCTATAACGACGCGCAACTGGTGGATTGATTTGAGTTCGGGCGACGCGTACATTCCGCTCATCGCCGTCGGACCGGCGCTGATGCTCACGGCGTTGTACTACATCGACATGAACGTCGCGACGTTACTGTGCAACACACCAGAACTCAAATTACGTAAAGGTGCGGCATATCATTATAATTTTGCCGTGCTGTCCATCCTCGTGTTGATTACGTCGTGTTTGGGCTTGCCGCCGCCGACGGGGTCGCTCCCGCACTCTCCTCAATACGTCTTGGCGTTGAGCGACGTCGAAGAGTACACTGTCGATGGCGAGACGCAACGTAAAGTCATAAAGGTGCACGAGCAGCGTCTCAGCCCGTTGCTCGTAAACGTCCTCATCGCGTTGAGTTTCCTCGTCGTTCCTCTCCTCAGATCCATCCCAATGTCCGTGTTGTTTGGGCTCTTCGTGTACACGGGCATCACCGGATTGTACGAAAACCATTTCTGGGAGCGCATCAAGATTGCCTTTATGGAACCTCGATTGCACCCACCGACGTCATACGTGCGTCGCGTACCTCTGAGTCGAGTGCACGCATTCACGTGCGTGCAAATCGCGTGCGTGGGCATGTTATGGGGCATTCGAAGCTCGAGCATCGCGCTCGCGTTTCCGCTCTTCATCTTGCTCCTGATGCCGCTTCGGTCATTTTTGTTTAAAAAGTTTAATATTTTTTCACCGGAATGGCTCGAGTTACTTGATGCGAAACGGTCATCAAAGCAAAATTTGGAACTGCATGATGATTTTGACGCTACGCTATTGGATGAGACGAAAGATAACGCGTGGTTGCACACGACGGCGGAAGAACGGAACCTCGGCTTTATGACGTTTGCCGAAGTCGGACCCGCGTTCAACGCCGCGTCCTTGTCGGCATCATTACGCGACAACGATGCGGTGACCAGTCGTGCTCGCACGAAAGGTGGAGGTATATTTGGAGTGATGAGTATTTTACGCGCGGAGTCGTCGTCGTCACCGAATCTAGAGGAGACGCACACTCGAAGCGTGAGTATGGGGTAGTTCGGATTGCAATTTCACGTAGAACATTAGTAGCACACACACACGCACACAAATAGTACACAACTCCGTCGTCGTCGATCGATCGATACACGTAACTAAATTTCATTACAATGATTACAATGAGATAATACCTACTGTCCGCCGGTATCAGTTGCGCGCCAGAAAAGTAAATTTACGGACGCGGCGCGAACACGCGCGTCGACTCTGGCGAACGGAGTTCTACCGACTTGCTACGAACGTGTCTCGGTACCGGCTTGAACGTGCGGCCAAAAACACCTCGATACATCCTCCCAATAACCCGATGAACAATCATAGCCAATGCGAGATTGATTGTGACTTCAAAAAACAAGTTGATGTGCCTATCCGTAGCGTACGCCTTGACGGCGTCCATTGTCTTCATCTTGGCTTTAATACGACGGCGCAACGGCGCCAAATATGTCTTCGCATCCTTTATCTTCGCCGCGTGCACCCGTCTCGCGTGATGCAACATATTTCGACTCGAAGCGCCCGCCTTTATCAACGCAGGCTTGAGTTTCGTCACGACATCCTTGATTAACGGTTTTGCGTCTCGAGCGAGCGCCTTGGCCCGCTTCACCGTGCCCACGGCCGCGTTCTTCGCCATGTCCAATACATCCGATCTCTTTGCGCTCCGCAGCTCTGCAACGAGTTCCTCTAATTGCGCAATTTCCTCCATCGCCGTCTTTTTCTCCTGCATCACCGTTTTCAACCGCGCTTCGATGTCTCTTTTGTCTCTTTTGGCGGCGGCGGCTTCAGAGCGAAAGTTCTCCGCCGACGCGCGCGCGCGTTCCAAATCTACGCGTAGCGTCGCGACGTCATCCGCGGTGTCCATCCCGAGCGCACCGCACTGAACCAAGAATGCGCTGCATATCGCACAGATGATTGCAAAGAGCACGGGGAGGCGTGCAACGCGTCGAACGCGTCCTCGTCGAGAGTCAACGCTGGCGGCTCGAGAAACCATAATCTCACCTCTTGGCTTTGACTCACCCACACGCAACCGTCGCACACGCACGCAACACACCACACTCGTGCTCACTATGGTTTACTTTGTATCTGTGGACGTGTTGAGCGCGAAACCGTGCGCGCCGACTAAGATTACAAAAGCCACCGCCGCTGGCGCGCCCAGTCTGACTTTAGGATCCGGATGCGAACGAAGCGCCAATCCAATCGATGGAATCACCGGTGCTAACGCAATCGGCCACAAATGAGTGTAATCTACGCGTCGCGTCGCGATCGTCTCGCGTTCACTAGACATGCACGCGTCGCGGTGTGAGGCGCGAGGGCGCGGAGCGCCGCGTTGTTGACGACGGTCGTTTGAGTCGTACGCGTTCGACGCACACCACGCGGCATCGCGCGTGAGAAAGAAAGAGAGAGAAATTACGTATTATGTGTATTGATACATCGCATGCGAACGCGGTGACGACGTTCGACGCGCCTAGAACTCGAGTGGACTTTGGAATTTGTTTACGAAAACGCCGACTTCGCGCCCGCGATCACCACCGCCCAGCCTCCGAGCACGGCAAACACAACCTACACACGCGCCAAGAACACATCCTATACGTCAGTCGATGCAATAGCGTGCGCACCACGCGGCGCTGGCGCGCATACACAACCTAAAAACGATCGCGTTTGACGTCGCGATCGATCGTCTCAACGCGCGAGCTCAAACGCCTTCACCGCGCCTTCACCGCGCCGCGATGCGCCATCACTCGAGACGTACGTGCTCCTCCTTCCAATTGCTCGGATTCATCGGGTCGTTCCACGGGTACGGCACCTTGGGCGGCGCGTTCGGGTCCGCGGCGTATCCGCGCGTCTGCGTGCGCGCAAAGGAGGTTTTCGCATCCGCGCGGCGCGCGAGCGCTCGCGCGGCGAGCGTAGACGTGCGTCGCAACGCGCTTGACATGGTCGTCGTGTTCGTGGTGTGTTGTCGGTGTCGCGAGAGCGCGGCGGTCGGGAACGGCGCGGGCGATGCGTCGTGCACTGGCGACGCAGCGGTGCGCTGGAGCTCCTGTCGTCATTTCGCGCCGCGCGCATGGCGACGATCGCGCGCGGTGTCGCCGCGCGCGCGCGCGGTGCGTGGGGGATATCGTGCGCGACGCGTGCGCGCGGCGAGAGACGCGTGGCGACGCGCGCGCGCGCGGTGGGGCGCGATGACGAGGGCGAGGGAGACGAGGAGGCTCCAATTCGATTCTGGCTCCATCGCGTGCACGCGACGGATGTGACGCTGAGCGACGTCGCGCGGTCGCACGGGACGAGCGAAGAGTATTTATTGGTGCGTGTGCGTGTGCGTGTGCGCGCGACGGATGTGCGCGCGCGTGGAGTGTGTGTTGAGTATCGCGCGCGTACTGACGGGACACTTTTTCGGCGACGCAGCGGTTCAACGCGGCGGCGGCGGCGCGCGCGCGCGCGCGCGGCGGTGCGCTCGAGATGAACGAAGAGATTTTAATACCGTATCGTTATGATGTCCGGGGGTATGCGCCGACGGCGAGGGAGCTGGAGCCAAAGAAGCGTTTCGTGGAGACGCGGGCGACGGTTGGAGAGACGAGTGGGAGGAGCGTCGACTCCGGCGAGCAATACTCCATGGGAGGCTTGGGCGCGTTGACGTTTGGATTAGGGTTATGGCTCGGGTTGAGCGTGTTCGGCAGGAGCGATGCGCGCCGACGAGGAGAACGCTCTCGATCGAGACGGTGATAGCCGGAAGCCGGAGAGACTCGTCGAGTCTCGTCCCGTCATCCTTGTGAATAATAATGTTCTTTTATTTGTGCTTTATTCATGAACGCGTGCTAACGCGGTGCTATCGTCTGTTGGCTAATCATGTTTGTGTTCCATGTGTGCTATTCATTGCGGCGGCGGCGGTGGGGGCGGTGGGACTTGCATCATTCCTGGTGGCATTTGGCCAACTAACGGTGGCGGCGGAATGCTCATCCCAGGCGGTGGCGGCATGCCACCAATAGGGGCGTGCATCATGCCGTATCCCATCATACCCGGTGGCGGTGGCGGCAAACTACCCATCATCATACCCGGCGGCGGAGGTGGGATAATACCCATACCACCGCCGAGCGCGGTGGGCGTAGACGTGGGACCGGCGGAGAACAACGTGTGCGGACGCACCGTCTTCGGCCTCTCAATCGATTGCGCTAACAATCTCTCCGCTTGCGATCCGTGACGCTCACCCTTAGAGTCTTTCTTAAACGCATACTGCACATTGATCTGTTTGTTGCACAAGAACTGTCCATTCATGGCTTCTATGGCGGCGTCTGACGCGTCAAAGGAATCGTACGCCACAAAACCAAACCCCTTGCTCACGCCATTATCCACGTCACGCATAATTTTCGGCGTGTTAATCACCACCCCAAACGCACTGAACGTGTCGTATAATAACTTTTCGTCGATATCCGGGTCGAGATTACCGATAAACAAGTTGGCGCCGACTTCGTCTCGTCTGTCCCCAGCCGACTTGTTCACCTTGATTGGTTTGCCAAACAGCTTCACCATGTTTAAAATCTTAATCGCCTGCGTGTGCGTCAACGTAACAAACCCACGCGTCAGTCTTCAGCGTTTTACACCATCACACGAGCACCCGCATCGTTTGACACGCCATCATGACTCAGTCGAAGAAATTCAACCATAATATCGTTTAACCTCACGAGTCGAAACTCATCAGAAGCGCGGATATTTTTATCATCCTCGTCATGCGTGCGCATCGCATCGAACGCAAAAAAACGCAACAAAAGGCACACGTACGTAATCTGCGTCTTCTTCGTTTCTATACTCCACGAACCCATAGCCTTGGTGCGAACTCGTGACGCGGTCCTTGGGCACGTACACGTTGGTCACCGGTCCCGCTTGTAAAAACAACTCCCAAAGCACCTCCTCCTCGACTTGCGCGTCGAGATTCCCCACATACACCGTCGCCTCAGCGTTCCTATCCGCGCCGTGCTGCCCGAGAAGATTCAAACCCGCACCGGCGGTGATGCGTCCGCCCGCGGCGCCTGCGGTGGCCATGATGTGCGTCTGATCACCGCGCAATTACCCCACGTCGCGCGCAATGCACACCAATCGCGCGATGCGAACGCGCGTGTTCGCTCTCGTGCTCGCACTTTTTCGCGGCGTCGAGCGACGGATACGCGCGCGCGTCACCGAATGGCGCCGATTGTTGCGGTCGGGCGCGTGTGTGTTGTGTCCCGGCGGCGGCTGGCGGCTGCGCAGCCGAATGCATGACGCCATTCATCGACGCTATCGCTCGCTCGCGCGCCACTCGCGCCACGGAGCGACCGAACGCACGCTTTTGTATCGCACGCCCGACTCGCAGTCGCGCGCTCAGGGCGTCATGCGTCCGCTCGAGGAGTCCGAGCTCGAACAAGTGTTGACCAAGCTCTTTTCGTTTGTCGGAAAGAACATTGAGAATATCCTCCAGCGCACGGATGCGCCGCATTCTTTGCGTTTGCATAAGAAACGTGTGTATTACGTGCGTGATGATGTGATGAAACGCGCGGTGTCGATCGGGCGCGATCAGCTCGTGAGCTTGGGGTTGTGCATAGGGAAGTTTACGCACAGCGACAAGTTCAAGTTGATGGTCGGGGCGTTGGATTTATTGGCGGCGCATGCGAAATATAAGGTACGTGCGCGTGGGAAAGAGTGTGCTTGTATCGCCCACGCCCGATGATTGAAGCACATTCAGTCTTCAAACTGATTTAACGATGAAGAAGACGTGTTCTTATATACGTACGCGAAGAGGGCGAGCGGCGTCGACGGCTGCGGACGACGTCACTCTCTGTTAAATGTACATGCGCCTCGTTCGCGCACTAACCTCGGCGTGCTTTACGTATTCAAATAGATGTGGGTGAAACCAACGTCAGAGATGAGTTTCTTGTACGGAAATCACTTGTTGAAGAGCGGTTTGGGGCGGATTTCAGAAAACACGCCGGCAAATGCGGGCGTCGTCATTTATTCCATGTCGGATATTCCCATTGGATTCGGCGTTGCGGCGAAGAGCACGCAGGATTGCCGAAAATTAGACCCGAGTGCAATCGTGGCCTTTCACATGTCGGATGTTGGGGAGTATTTGCGCGCCGAAGACGACATGGTGCAAGGTAAAAAGGATTGAGTTCGCGTATTTGTAATCATCGTTTAGCTTCTCTAGTTTTCATTCTACATGTGTCACATCGTCGTCGTCGTCGTTGCTCGTCATCATTCATCGCGTGCTATCTTCATCTAATCATCAATTCCATCCGCTTCATCTTGTACGGGAATGCGAACCATAAATCCAACCGAATCGCCTTCCTGTTCGGTTTGGGCGCCGTACCGAAACACCATTTCTAGAAAATTCCCGCGCGCGGCTAAACCAATCAATAAGTTACTCGGATTACTCGAGCATCCGAGCAAGCCGCGCGATAAATGCTTGGTGTTTACGCGCACCGTACTACCCACGCCGGTGGATTTAATCTCTGCTAATCGCGCGCTCACTGTGGCTGGTTCGCGCGCGTGTTCGTCGTACTCGTCGGCATCCGTTGGCAGCACGCGCAACCCGCGATACTCCGTCCCGAGTACGCTCACAGAATATTTACTCGCGCTCACATACAACGCCCCCGTGCGCGTCGTAGTAATCTCCACGCTCTCACTGACTTTCGAAAACCGTTCGATGGTCTCACGTATCGACTCCAACGCGTATCGGTCGGCGTCGAGCCAATACGGCACGTCGACGACATTCGCCCCGACGAGCGTCTCGTACGCCTCCACCTCCATTCTATTCAGCGGTCCAACCACCGGCACGTCTTGCGACACATCCACCGCACACTGTACTGTGGTAAAATTCACAAATGGCATCGAACGAGTGGATATTTCCGGAGACAGCACGCGTTTAATCAACTTGACATCCACGCTTCGCGCCTCCACGCCGATCAACCCTCTGAGCACGCGCGCCAATTGCATGGGCTCCAATTTCACCGCAATCTTATCCGCATTCACGCTCGAAATCTTGTACGATTCAAAAATTTCATCCACTCTAAAGTCTACGTGCGTTTCCACGCCCCCGCCCACGCGCGCGCTCGCGCAAATGTACAGCGTAGATGGTGTCAACAAGAGCACACATTCGCTCCCGAGTTTATCGAATATCGGCACGAATCGATCGAGCCAGCGCGCACCGACGTCTCCGAGCGTGGCTTTGAACTTCATCTCGACGCGACGCGCGCGGTGGCACGAGCGACGACGCGATCGCGCGCGGCGCACAATGGCGCACACATTTCAAATTTATTTCGAGCTGTCACCACACAGCTCCGCGCGCGTGTCTATGGCGTCGCGCGTCGACATCGACGCGCTCAAGGCGCGAATCAAACGCTGGGAGCATGAGTTTCAAACCACGCGCGGGCGCAGGCCCGTTCGCGCCGACGTCGAGGCGGACGTCGCGGTGAAGACGATGTATTCTGAATACAAGGCGCTGAGCTGCGCGCCTCGCGCCGCGCGCACGCCCGAACGGCGCGCCACCGCCGCGGTCTTGCGCGCTGAAGACGAAGTAAACGTGAAGACGGTGAGTTACCGCGACATTCAGCGCGGGTTGGCGGCGACGGAGAGCGGGGGTGATGACGATGATGAGGCGATCGAGGCGACGCCAGTCAAGGCGACGCGGACGCGACCGACGACGGAGCTCTCCTTGACGCCGAGGCGATCTCCGAGATTGGTGAACCGCACGCGGAACGATGAAAATGGATGCGTACCACCGTCGATGGCGATGGGCGCGGTCGCACAGGCGTCGGTGATGCGACGGCCGTTGGTTGAGACGACGGTGTCGGTCAAGACGGATTTCGCGTCTCGTGTCGTCGGCGGCGCAACTTCGACGAAAGCTTTCGCGTCGCTGAAGAGTGCGCGCGAGCGCGCGATTGGAGAGGATGGAAAAACTGTGCCGTTGCTATGTGAGGCGACGATTGCGGCGATGCGTGACGATGCGAATCGAGTGAAGAGGGAAACGTTGGAGTTGGGCGTGAGCGCGATGTTGAATGAGGACAAGACGAAAAAGCGAAGGAAGAAGGCGGATGCACCGGTGGTGGTGGGCGCTACTGCGGCGAGTGCTGTTGCGGTGGCGCGCACGGGTGGCAATGCGTCGACGAGCGCGGCACGCGATGCAGGCGCGGCGACGTCGGAGCCGACAAAGCCAAAGACAGCTGCGGACATCCGCGCCGAATTCGAAGCTGAACAAAAGCGAGCCAAGTTAAAGGCGTCCAAGGGTAATTTTATTAAGACGAATTTGAAGCGCACGTACAAGTCCAAGGTAAAAAATGGTGCGCGTAAAAAAGCGGCGACGCACTATCGCTACGGTGGTGGTCGGCGAGGGAAGAATAAGGCGGCGGATCGCGAAGACGCGCCAAAGGTTGACGCCGAACCGCCTTCCATTTGGGCGTCGGGCGACTGGACAGAGCCACCTCCCGAGGCGAATGTTGCCATGGTTGATAAGCTCACGCCGGCGAAGAAAGCACTCAAGGCGAGAGAAGCTGCGGATGGCTTAGCACGCGAGTACATTACCGCTGCCGCCGCGGAGTGCGCCAAGGCAGAGGCTGAGCGACGCGCTCGACTTGAAGTTGGACCAGAAATGCAAGCCGCAATCGCCCTCGCTGCGCGCGATCCAAGCGAAGAAAATCTCACTGATGTTTTAAAGCGTGGATTTGGCCACGACGGCTTTCGACCTGGGCAGTTGGAGATTGTCCAGCGTGTGTTACGCGGGGAAAACACGTTGGCTATGCTACCGACGGGCGCCGGGAAGAGTCTAACGTATCAACTTCCAGCCATGCTCCTTCCCGGGCTCACGCTAGTCGTGTCGCCGTTACTCGCGCTCATGGCGGATCAGTTAGACTCACTTCCGCCATCTCTACCAGGGGGATCTTTACGAAGTGACATGCATCGGAACGACATGTGGGAAACGTTGACGCGCTTGCGCGCTGGCGAATTCAAAGTTCTCTTCGTCTCCCCTGAACGACTATTGAATGAACATTTCGTGAACGACTTGTTAAATCTTCAAGGTGGGGTTTCCTTGGCGGTGATTGACGAAGCACACTGCGTGAGTGAATGGTCGCACAATTTCCGCCCAGCGTATCATCGACTGGGGCGTATTCTAGGCGATCGCGTGCGGGCAAAGACGACGCTCGCGCTCACCGCCACGGCGACGAAAAAGACCGAATTATCCCTCATCAAACAGCTCGGAATTCCAAGCGACGGTGTTCTGCGCAACGTGCGCGTGCGCGATAATTTAATTTTGTCCGTCATGCGTGTTCCAGAGCTCGCACGCGAAAAGACATTGCTACACATGTTAAAGTATGACGAATTACTCCAAACCGGAAGCGTCATCGTGTACACGTCTTTTCGAGCCGACGCCGATAAAGTGGCGACATACTTGTATGATAACGGCATCAAAGCCAAATCGTATCATGCAAAACAAGAACCTGCGCAGCGGCGTCAGACACAGAGCGAATTCATGATGAGTAAAATTCGCGTCGTCGTCGCCACCATCGCGTTTGGCATGGGATTGGACAAATCTGACGTGCGCGCGGTGATAAATTTTGCTCTTCCGCGCTCGCCTGAAGCATACATCCAACAAGCTGGACGCGCAGGGCGCGATGGTGCACCGGCGGCGTGCATTACGTTTATCGATCCAGTGGATTATTTGCGCTCCAGGTCGTTGACCTACGCGGACGGCGTCGACCGTCCATCCATCACAAAGTTGCTCCAGCACATCTTTCAATCTGGTCCGGTGAGCGCAAAGGAAAGCACCGGCGAGAACGAGGCGTGGACGCCATGCGTCGGCGCCATCTCCGCGAATGAAATGGAAATCAAGCTCGACATGCGCATCGAGGCAATTGAAACCGTACTGTCGTGTTTGGATTTATGGGGCGAAGGATTGATTGATATTCGTTCTCGTGATCCGTCGGCGGTGAACGAGCTCGACGCTCAGCACGCCAAGGGTCTCATTCGCGTATTACCGGATCTGCGGGCGACGTGTGAGGCTGAGTTCTACGGTCGCTCGCCCGCGGAGATTGGTGAGGAGTGCCCACTTGCGGCAGCGATTGCCAAGCTCGTGCCGAAACCAAAGGCGTCCAAGTACAAGTTTAAAATTGTGGATGCGGCGATGCTCATGCAAAGTGGATTTGACGATGTCGCCGCGCAGTTGAAGGCACTATCTAAACACGATCAAGTGCGATATGAGCTATCTGATCGCGCGGTGGGATTTGAGATTATTCGTCAACCGCCAAAAGACATCATACCGCTCGCCACAGCGCTCGCCGACCATTGTCGGGACATAGAGGCGTGTTCAGTCGGGAAGATTGACGCCTTGTACATCGCCATGGATAACGCCGCTAACGCCGAAAACGAAGATGCGCAGGGCGAATTATTACGTACATGCCTGGCGGAGTACTTGGATGAGAACACGGACATGCTCCCGTCGCCGCCAGATGTGGTCAAGCGCGAGTCGACGCTGCTCGGCCCTGATGTCAAGACGTTGTTGGCGCATCGAAGCGGCGGTAAAGGTGGTGGATCTGGTATGATGTCTGCGCGCGCAGTCGCTCGAATTTTACACGGGTTGAATTCACCCGCGTTCCCAAGTAAAGAATGGGCGCGCCATCACACGTGGAAGCGCCATAACGATGTGGATTTTAGTGTGATTTTAGCGCGCGCCGAAGAAGCCATCGCCTCTACTCGCGGCATCGGTAAGAAAACGTAGTTTTAGAGACGCACCGCACGTGCGGTAGCGGCGGCAATAGTGATTGTTTACAGCAGTGTATATTCTAGTATTATTATTTGAAGCTTGTGCTTGATGCGAGCGCTTGCCCGGCGTTCGTGATGCCACCAACCAATCCGCTTCCAACCGTCGTGACGCCGCTCACGAGTCCGCTTCCAACCGTCGTGACGCCGCCGACCAATCCGCCTCCAACTGTCGCGACGCCGCCGACCAATCCACCTCCAACTGTCGCGACGCCGCCGACCAATCCGCTTCCAACCGTCGTGACGCCGCTCACGAGTCCGCTTCCAACCGTCGTGACCCCACCGACGGCGCCACCGACGACGAACGAGCCCGCGTCGAATATACCGTTTCCAATGGCGCCCACGCCGTTGGTGATGCCGCCAAAAATCTTTCGATGGAAATCATTGATTATTTCTTGCACCAATCCCACGGCGACGCTTTTGCCCAATTCTCGCGGATTACCGAGGAAGTTATTCAATTCCCATCGCGCGAACGAAAATGGCGTCTCAGCGACTGAAAGAATTGATAAGTTCCAGTCTGCGAGGGTGAGATTTTGCATCCGCAACACCGTCGGCGCGCGATGGATTTTGTCGCTTGACAACGCGCTCATTTCGTCGTCATTCAACACTCGCACGCGTTGTAATTTATCTAAAATCGCCACCAATGCATACATGCGCTTAGTGAGATCGCTAGAGACACTTTGAATTGATTCACCGATCGCACCCGGAAGTTTCATAGCCTCTTGAATCTGCGCATCGAACGCCTTTTGCGTCGCTTCCAAGGAGCTCGTCAACCCACCGAAAAACGACGTCGACGTCGCGGCTTCGGCGGGCGCGTCCGCTATCACATCATCCTTCTTCTCCGTCAGCGTCGTCGTCACCGTCGTCGGAGGAGGTTTCATGATTTGATAGTTCTTCCTCTTCCCTGCGTCTTCGACGTACACGCGCGCACCAGAGATGAATATCTCGTCTATATACGTCGTCATGAATCCCGCAATAAAATTGCCTCGCTGCACCCGCCCAATCGCTGAAAGAAAATGCATGGCAATTTTAATTTCCTTAAACGACGCCAAGTGCGGAGATTTAAAATCAGCGTCGTCGTCGCCATCTTTCTTAGGATTTCCAATCACCAACCCGCGAATGACGACGGAATTCCAGCGCGCGCGAATGCTTTCGACGGTTACGTCGCACCGCGTTCTCTCGCTCGCCTCCTTCAACACCCGCGCCCGCATCCACGCATCGATGCGCGCGTACACTGCCTCCGGATGCGTGTACACGAGTCCACCGACGATGACGACGGCGAGGATGCCGATGAGCACGAGGCGAGAGAGCGCGTACCACACCAAGGATGTCGGGGACAAACTTCCAAAACCAAAGCTCACCGTGGAAACAACGCGAATCTTTTGTCGCCCAAAGTCATAGTTGCCCGTGATGACGTCTTCGGCGATGTGCTGGGCGAGGTTTTGAAGAACATCTGGCGGGAGATGGGCGGTGGACATGGCGTCGGCGTGCGAGAGCGTGCGGCGCGCGAGAGGCGCAAAGTGACGCGACGCGTTGAAATTAATCGCTATTCGTATTACTACATTCGTATCGCACCCGTGACGGCGCTGGATATGGCTTATACACAGAACACAAATCAAGAGCATGGGCGTTTTATCGCTCGCGGCGCGACCGTTCGCGTTCGCGGCTGCGCGACCTTGACCGCGACCTCGAACGGCGCTCGCTTTGGTTTTTAGCCTTCTTCGCCTCCTTTTTCATCTTTCGTCGACGACGCCGCCGCTCGTACGACGAACTGGAACTACTACTTAAACTACTACTCGAACTATCGCTGACACTACCGTCATCCCGCCGTCGCCGTCGGCGCCGCTTATGTTTTTTGTCGCCGTCCCGGTCGTCTTCGCGTCTTCGCGACGACGACTTCCTGCGCTTCTCACCCTTCGAACCGGGTGCTTCTAACCCCAACGCCGCCGCAATCGCCGCATCTTCTTTCGCCTTGATTGCCGCAAACTCCCTCGCGGCGTCTTTCGCGCTCGTCGGCGCGTCTTTGTCGTTCGCACCGCTCTCCCTGGTGTACCAAAACAAATCTTTACCCTTTTGCCAACGCCCGACGGACGCCTTGACAGAGTGCCCGAGGTAATGCTCGCGGTCGGCGTCGGATTTCACGTTATCCCACGAGAATTGATCGCGTCCGCCGCGCGTACCGCCGCGCGCGGCGCCGTCAGCCATGAGTTTTGACGCGTGCGCACGAATGGCGGATCTTTATCCTACGACGCTCGAGCGAGGCATGCGCGCCGCGCACGCGACGCACGCGACGTCGGTGAACGCGAACGCCGCAAAACACTCGCGTACAAATCGTGCGTCGACGCCGCGACGGATGATGTCGCGCACCGCCGCGGCGGTGGCGCCGTTTGAATTCCAAACCGCAACGCGCATGGTTTTCGGACGCGGCGCGTTTGACCGCGTACCGGCGCTCGTTCGCGAGCTCGCCGAGCTCGAAGGCGTGGATACGACAAAGAATCCAGTTTTGATTGTTACCGGCGAGTCGGAGCGGTTTTCCAAGCCGCTCGAGGAGAAATTGGTGGGTGAGCTCGGGGCGCGCGCGGCGACGTTTCGGTGCCCGCGAGGCGAGCCCACGGTGGCGAGCGCGATCGCTTGCATCGAGTTCGCCACGAAAAATAAATGTGGGATCGTCGTAGCCGTCGGCGGGGGAACGGCGGTGGATACGGCAAAGTGTGTGGCGGCGATGATTACCAATGGCGGAGCTGAGCCGGATTTGTATGAATTTTTAGAAGTCGTCGGCCGCGCGCAACCGTTAACGAAGCGCACGGCGCCGTTTATTGCTATTCCCACCACCGCTGGGCCTGGTGCGGAAGTGGCGAAGAATTCAGTTTTGGAGGCAGGCGATCGAAAGGTGTCAATGAGGCATCCATTTATGTTACCATCCGTTGCGGTGCGTCGTCTTTGTCTTTGTCTTTTTTCTGGCTGTCCCGTTCGTTTCTCGCGCCATCCATCGCGTGCGATTGACTGACTTTACATTGTTTGTCCACGCATGCGCAGGTTATTGACCCGCTATTAACGTTGACGCTCCCGCGAGACGTCACCGCGCACACGGGCTTGGATGCGTTGACGCAGTGCATTGAACCGTACGTATGCTGTACGCCCAATCCAATGGTGGATGCGATTTCGATGGCGGGTATTCTCGCCGGTGCGGGCGCGCTCCGACGCGTCGTAGATGACGGTTCGGATATCGACGCGCGCGAACAAATGTGCTTGTGCTCGTACTATGGTGGATTGTCGCTAGCGAACGCGAAGCTCGGCGCCGTGCACGGATTTAGCGGGACATTGGGAGGATTGTTGCACGCGCCGCACGGCGCCATTTGTGCCGCCCTCTTACCGCACTCGTGGACGATTAATATTGGCGCGTTGGAAGGTCGCGTGGCGAAAGATGACCCGGAACTGGCCAAGCGAGCGCTCGCGCGATACGTAGATGTCGCTCGCGCGATTACGGGTAATCCAAACGCCACCGCGCAAGACGGCGTCGCATTTCTCGTCGACCTCGTTGAGCATTGCTCCGTGCCCGGTCTCGGGTCTTTTGGACTCAAACCGTCCGACTTCCCGAGCGTGATTGAAAAGAGCAAGCAAAGTTCATCCATGAAGGGCAACGCCGTGGCGTTAAACGATGCCGAACTCGCGGAAATGTTACGTTTGGCCCTCTGACAACCGCATCGTCAATGTCAATTCAATCCTCTTCTATTCGTAAACGCTACTACTTGCTATCTAATCGTGCGCTGCCAACAACAGCGACGCGCTATGCGGCTAATGCGTGCACGACGTCGCGCGCCCAACGCGCAATCTCCGCCGGCGCGTCGTCCGCGCGCGCCCAATCCTCGGATAACTTTGCGGCGTCCACATCCATCCGCCGACCGACGCGCCTCCATCCCAATCTCAAACGTAACGCATTATCAATCGTGTGCCCCACAGCGTTGCAATCCGCGCTCACATTTTGATTACTTCTAAACGCGCTGCGGTCTGGAATGATGTTTGTGTCGCCAATCGCAACCAACGCGTACGTCGGCGTCGACGCGCCCGTTCCCGCGCTCGCGCTCGCCGCCGCACGAAGCACCTCACGCACCACCTCTCGCGCCTCTATCGCCGGCTCATCCCCTTCCGCGGTTTCTACGATGATGACATACGCCACGCCTTGGTCGTCGTGCGCCTCGGGCTCGGCGATCGCGGCAGTGACGACGCGCGAAGGCGCGTCAACCACCTCGAGACGATTGGCATCAACGCACGAATCCAACGCCCGCGCAACGACACGCGCGGCGTCTCGCGCCATGGCACCGCCGAACGCGACGACACGCACCACGCGCGCCTTTTGCGCTCGCCTTTTGCGCGCATCGTCGCGCGACGCGCGCGAGGCGATGCCGAAACGCGACGCGTTGTGGCTGAGCACCCACTCGATGAACGCGCGAATCGCGTGCACGAACGACAGCGCGCGGTCCCACACCGCGTAAATTCGTGCGCTCTGCATCACGCAGCGCGTCTGGATGCACCGCGCGAGCCGACGGTGGCGGTGGCGTCGACGCGACGCGACGCGACGGAAAACGCGCGCAGATGTGTGGACCGTTGTCAGTCATTGACACGCATCATTCGCGCGCATGCGCGTCATCGATCGCACGCTGCCCTTGCGCCATCGCCCGCATCGCGTGCGCGTGGTGATTCACGACGATGAGTCCGTGGAGATTGCCCTCGCGGACGACAGCGGGCGTCGGATGGATGCATCTGTGTCTGATGATTGTTTTGCAAATGTCTTCTCGCGCTCTTGGCTCGCCTCTATGTGCGCCAAGAGCGCGCGGGCGTCGTCGACGACACCGATGAGCGTGGATGCCTTTGTGCGCATGTTTTGTGATTGTCTCGATGCGGTGCGCGATGGGCGAGGGAAGGTACGAGGGTTGTTTCTTGATGTGTTGACGACGAGTCAGGTGAGACGAGCCGCGTGCGGAGGCGACATCGAAGACGAAGAATTCGATGTAGATGACGATTCGAAGCGGTATTTACTGGCGACACGGGTGGATAAATATATAGGTCGCGTGTATTTTCCTTTGCCGCTCGAACGCGTGGGGGGAGATGGGGGACATTCACAACATTCACATTCGTTGAACGCGTCGACGTCGACGTCGACGTCGGCGTCAGAATCAAAGTCGGCGTTAGTCAAGGAGAACGCGCGTTTGCGCGAAGCATTGCGTGAAGTTAAAGATGAGTTGGCGCGACGTAGTCGAAGGCGCGAGACGAACGCGACGTTGGTGCAGAAGAAGCAGGAATTGGAATTGCGCGCGGCGAGAGAGGCTAAAGAAGCCGCGACGCAAAAGGCGGCAGCGGCGGAAGCTGCGCTGGCAGCGCGCGCCATAGAAGCCGCGGACGCAAAAGCCGCCGATGCCGCACGCATCGCTGAGCTCGAAGCCGAGGTTGCTGAATGCAAGGAGACTGAGAAGCGATTGCGTGTGAAATTGCGCGAGATGAACGCGAGATTGAAACAGACGCAACGCTCGGTGGCACGTTCAACCGTCAAGACTCGACCGACGCGCGACGACGATCCGCCAGTGACGTGGACGCCGTCACAGACTACAAAACTTATAGATGATGCAGGGGCGCGCGTGGTTGAGGATGACAGGGATTGGCGCGTGGGTGTCGTTGAGGATGGCGTATTGGACGACATCGATAGACGTCTCAAATCGCTGCAAACGTTTCTCGCCGAAAAACGAAGCGCATTGCCTTCGCCGCACTCCTAGAATTCTATGCTTGTAAAATAAAAAATCAAGACTACGTAGTATACAACTATTCGACGACGCGTTCGCGTTTCTCTCGTTTCGGCCGTTCCTTCTTCTGTCGTTTCGGCAATTCTCGCTCAAACGTCTCGTCCCAGCTCAATCCAGAGCGCCGAGCGGCGAGAATTTTCACCACCGCATCTATATTCAACACCGTGTGCGTTTGCTCGGGCTTAAATTCACGAATAGGCAGCCGCACGGCGCGCAAACCAGCATTCGTGGCGCGAGTGACGCTGGTGCGCATGCCTCTTGTGGCTAAATCCACGATGCCACCGACGACGTACACTTTGCTCGCGTCGACTTCATCCAGCGCTTCGTCCGCATCCGGAGACATGTACACGATGTCTTCCGGCGCGAAAACCTCTTCAACATCGCGATCATCCTTTTTAATGCAATCCCAGCGGTCACTAAAAAAGTATTCACGCGATTCTTCCGCGATTGGGCCTCGCCACGCGCAATACGTCAACGCTAAATTGTCGTTTCGGTGCGACACGCCGACGCACTCGCACAACTGCTTCGCCACGCTTCGACGCGCGCGCGTGGAATCTTGCTCGTACGAGACATCTATGGCAATTCGCAACGCATTGGGATTGGCGAAGCGGGCGGCGATATCGACTTTGGACTTAGACTTTTGCCACTTTTTCTCCTTTTTCCCGGCGGCGCGTTCGAGCGCCTCGTCCACGCTAAACAATGTCGCCGGCTCCAACGCCCCCGACGCGCTCTCGCCGAGCGCAATCGTCATAAACGATCGACCAAACCTACACAAACTCACATCGCTCACGTTTTTATATCCCATCGCGCGCATATCATCGGCAATCGGTACGCCGCTGATGAATACGTGTCGGTCGGCGGCGTCTCGAAACGCCGTCAACATCGGCGCGTATTCGCTCGCAAATGCCCCCACGCTCGCCCGCCCATCGCCGTCGCCGCCACCAATCGCCACGCGGCGGCCGAATGGTAAGTTACTCACTATTGCACCCACGCGCTTGTGCGAGCCGTAGGCGTCTTGAAACGCATTCGGCTCGAGCGCGTCCCGTTCAACCGCTCGAGGCATCGTCGAGCTTTGTCCCGCTCTGGCGACAAAGTACCCGACGTTCGTCTTTGTCATCGCCACTGCGCCAGGAGATATGTCACCGCCCGCCACGGCGAATCCACGCGTCCACGCGGCGTGGAGCATGGTGCCAGAGCCACAGCACGGGTCGATGAGGGCGGCGGAGCCCGAGTCGACGTCAAACGCGGCTTCGCATCCAGCCGCGGCGACGTTTACGCACGCCAATGCAATTTCCGCCCGTGTGCCCGCACTAAAGTGCTGTGGCTTGCGCGCCCAATCCACCGCGCGTAAACTTAAACTCGAAGGTGCGTAGGACACTAAACCAAAGACGTAGCCTCGCGCAGATTCGATGACGGCGAAGCGCGCGACGTCCTCCATCTGACGTTCGTCGCCTCGAGCTCGCGATAGCCCCGCGCCCCATGAATCAACGATGCGCCCGAACGCCGCACCCAACGCGTCAGAGCTCATACGATGAGGATGTCTCGCCACGCAATCGTGAAAAAACGCCGTTTCCGGTGCGTTCACATGCGATGAAAACGTCACGCGCAACGTTTCGACGTCGGCGAGCAACGCCTCGGCGGTGTCCCTCGCGAACAAAGGCACAATTTCCGCGCGCAAACCCGCCGCGTGGCGCACCGCGCGCGCGTCTCCCATCGCGAGGAACATGCCCACGCACAGACTGCGCGACGCACGCGTCATCGCGGCGATTTCGCACGCGTAGGCGTTGTAGACGTTTTCATTCTTGTGCGTCAGCAGCACGCGAGGCGTGCCCAGCTCACGCGCTTTCGCGCGCGCCGCGCCGCCGCCGCCGACGCCAAACGTCGCACATATGTCATCCACAATCGTGGCCGACGCCCCCCATCGCGCGACGACGGCGTCGATGTCGAGTCCGCCGTGAATGTCGGGCGCCGCCGCGAAGGCGGGCGTGTTTTCAACGCTCTTCGTCGACGGGAACCGACCCATCTTTGACGACTTTGACGCCTTCGTCGCGACCCGACGACGCGAAGACGCCACGTGCGGCTCTATGCGCGCGCATCGCGCGAGGCGCGCGAGCATCACGGCGCTGCGCGCGTCGCGAGGCGACGAATGAAGATGATGATGCAGCGTCACTCCTCGCCTCTCCATGTCAACCGCACGCGAGCGCGCGCTCGAACGCGCGCTCGAGGCGTACGAAACCCCAAACACCGTCGTTCGCGCCGCACTCGATGCCTTTGACGCCGCGCGAGACGCGCCATCGGGCGAGCCGTTGCGTTTTGAAGATGCTCGCGTGGCGCTCGCGGAGCATGCGATTGTAGCCAGACGCCGCATGTCACGCGCCGCGGCGCCCATCGACGCCGCACGCGCGGCAGAACGCGAATGTAAATCATCTCGCGCGGGTGATGTCGATGCGAACGCGCTGAATCCAGTCGTGCGCTGCCCGAGATGTTCGAGAACGCTAGCGGCGAAGCGCGTGGCGTGGCACCTCGAGCGGTGCGTGAGAGCGACTTAGTCCGCACAACGCGTCGCGAGGTACGCTCGGCGGAGCGTGGGATAGATAGATACTGTGTATATATACGTGCCGGTGTGGTCGAGATGAAGGGGCATAACCCGCAAGCGCAAGGCATGAAGTGGTTTGCTCGGGTGAAGCGCGCGGCAAAGCGAGAAAAGGAAGAGAAAAGCGCGTGGGGCGAGCGCGACGACGGCGACGACGACGATAACGATGATGTCGGCAAACCGAGCGCATCGTCATCGACGCATGCGGCGCCGAAAGCAGCGCGCGCGGTGGTGAATCCACTCGCCGTGGATGAGCGGTTGGCCAAGTCGCGAACGCGCGAGGTCAAGCTCAAAGGTAAAAAGAGAAAGAGGACCTCCTACGCGGTGGATAAGGTTGACCTCCAGCGCGCTGGGGCGTTGCCGAAGAAAAAGGGGACGTCGACGACGTCGGTGATGGACGGTGCGGGGCCAAAGTATGCGCACGGGAACCCTTTCGCGGCGTTGGCAAGACGGCAGCCGTCGTAGACGGCGCTCGACTTAGAATGACATTCCATGCAGTGCCGGGTGCGAAATGTACAGAATCGTGTTGTAATAGTATTGATAGAAATAGTAGTTGTACCGTATCGCGCGTATCGTACATTTGTCTTCGTCTCACGCCGGAGGCGCGGGCGCTTTATTCACCCCTGGAGGCGCATTCGACGTTGAATTGACGCGGAGCCCGCCTTGCGGTCCGAGCGTGCGTAAACTCCCACCCGTGCCGGAAAATCGTCGTCTTCCCGGGCTTATACTCTCGCGATCGCTCGTAAACGGCGACGTTTCCGCCGACGGTCTCGAGTGCGAATTTGCTCGTCCAAAATACGTCCCCGTTCTCGCCCCTGCTCGCGTCGGGCTCCCCACGCCGTGTTCGTCGTCTCCCCACCCCTCGGAATCCGAAAACGCGCTAAAAGTCCCACCGAGAGCCTTGATTTGTCGCTCCAAGTACCGATTCCGCTTGAGCAACAACGAAATCTGTCCCTGAAGTACGTTGACGACGTGCTCTTCTTCGCTCTCGAGCGCCACCTCAATGCTCACCTTTTCACTCTTCAGCCGCTCGGTTTCAATGCTCGTGCGCATTAAATCTCCACGCAAGCGGTCACGCTCTTTTGAAATCGTCTTTTGCTCGCGACCGAGGCTTTCGAGCGCGGTTTGGAGCTTATTCACCATGTGTTCTTGCTCAGTCTCGCACGCGCGTTCGAGCGCCACCTTTTCACTCTGTAACGCATTTAACCGTCGCTGTAAGTTATTCGTCAAGAACTCCTCCTCGCGCTCGACGCGCAGGGCGAGTTCCTTTTTCTCGCTCTCCACTTTGGCCACCTTGGCCATGAGCATGTTGGATAAAAACTCTTCTTCTTCGTCGACTTTGGCAGCCAAGGTTTCGGCGAGCGTCTTCGCGGCGACGAGGCGGGACTCGACGGATGCGCGTTTCTGGCGCTCTGATGCGAGTTCGGCGACGAGCGCGTCGACGCGGGACTTGAGGGCGGTGACGTCGACGTCCGGATCGGACATCTTCGGCGCGCGTGAGGTTGCGAGTGCGCGGCGAGAAGTGAGGAATATCCCTCAGCCGTTTGGTGTTTCGCCGTCGTATTGGTACATCTCCAAACGTTTAAATGTCTCTGAGTCTACGCGCTATGGCTAGTATTGACGCAACTTTGCGTCTAAACATGATGGCTCATCCGAATTCGTCGATGGGGCCGTCGGTGGTGTCGTAATCGGCGTATTTTGGATTGGCGACGCGTTCGCGATGACTCAGCGCGTCCCAATTCGCCACCGTCGGGGCTAACCGTTTCAATGCTTGCGCGAAAGAGACGTCCGGGCCGACGCCGCCGTGGCGAACGACGGACCAAAAGACGCGAGGCGAAGCGACAGCCATGGCTGACGGGGCGAGATTGGCGCGGCTGTTGCCATCGGCGACTGCCACGGCGAGAATGAAAGCTAACATGGAGGCTGGGACGTCTGCCACGCAATCGCTACGTTCGGTATGCGCCAGCTTGCCTTGCGCGACGTCAGGAGCGGAGTATTTCACTACGATGCGGCCATCCGCGAGAGTGGTGTACGTCACGGCGCCGGCGCGGGCAGCGGAAACTTTAGCATCTCCTTCGGCTTGCTGCGCGCGCTCGTCTATGATTGCCATGAAGGCGTCTTGCAACGAGCGAACCGTCGGATCTGTGGCGTACGCGTTCTTCGCCATGGCTTCAGCGGCGCGGAGTAAATCAAGAGACATCGTCGCACCAGTGTTGCTCGAGCCGTCGGCGCCGTTTGCGTCGGGATCTTGGAGCATGACGTCGGCGCTCGTTTCAGCCGCGCGTAATTGCGCCGAAAGACGTCTGCGCACCGCCGCGTCGAGCGTCGCCGCATCCGCCTGGCGTCTTTTCTTCGCGTTCGTCGTTGACACCGACGGCATGACTTCTGTAGTCTTTATCGCCATGACGGACGCGTCGTCCGCGCTCGCGTCCACATCCTCGGGCGCGCAGCCTTTGGCGTCCCGTAACGAAATCAAGTCGTTATCGCGCACACCCAAAAGCGCAATCGACGTCGATAAATGCCGCGCCTCGAGCGCACGCGGTGGAAACCCACACGAGACGACGTACGCATCTATCGACGAGAGCGCGAGACGTTGTGCGATTCTGGCTTGCATCGCAGACGCTGTCGTTTTCCCGCCATTTGGTAGCGTAAAGCTCTTCACGGCGCCAGAGTCATTTGGGTCGCGGATGCGTAAATTCCACGGTTCCGCGCGCGCTTCTCCGTCATGTTCGTCACCGCCGACGATGGTTTCAACGCGTTGCTGTTTCATTGCCTTCTCCGACATGTCTCGCACGCTCGCCTCGATGGCGTCTCGCATTTGGCGCCGCTCTTCAATTTCAAACTTTTTATACATCGAGCCGAGCGTTCGACCGCCTCCGTCTCCGTCTCGGCTTGCGTCGGCGCGTTCGAGCCGTTCAAAGTGTTCTCGCACCGCGTGCGCGCGCTGCTCTGCCGCGGCATCCGCGGCATCGGAAGACACGAGCTGTAATCGTTCTAAGATTCTCCTTCTCGAGAGCGCCTCTGTCGCCACCGTCGGCGCCACGTCGGCCCGGAGCCCATCGTCATTGTCTGGCGTCTCCTTGGCATTCTTCTTCCCTCGCAATTCCGCCTGTACTTCAAGCAACGTCTCCTCCGCCGTACCGCGCATCGCAAGCACGTACACGCGCACTTCATCCTTCTGTCCCATGCGATGCGCGCGCGATACCACTTGCGCTTCGAGCGAGGCGTTTGATAATGGCTCCATCAACACCACGACGCTCGCGAAACTCAAATCCAACCCCTCCGCGGATTTTTGATCGACAATGAGCGTCGTCACGTCCGGATTGGCGCGAAAACGCGCGAGCGCGCGGTCTTTATCACGCCGGGTGAGACCGAGTCGAGATAACGTTTCAAACGGCACGCGCGCGCCGGTGAGCGCCAAGTCCACCGCGTGCACGTGCGTAGAAAAATTGCTGTAAATGATGCACTTTTTCGGATACGGCGCGCCGGGCGCGAGGTATTCTCGCGGAATAATCGGCGCCGCGGTGTGTAATCGTCCTCGTCGTCGGCGTCGTCGACCACCATCATCGGATACGGCGTTAAGATCGATTGTGCCACGCCAACCAGGCACGTGTTCGCTCGTGCCCAACGCGTCCCGAGCGAAAAACTGGTCCCGTTCGTCCCTCGCCCGCGCAAGCTCCGCATCCGCCGCGCACCCAATCGATCGCAACAGCGTCAATAAGTGGTCTAATTTACTCGACGTTCCTTGCGCTTTGACTTCATCGCCTTCGCTGACGCTCCATCCGAGCTGCTGGTACGAAGGTTGAAGCTCGATGAGGTCTTGCGGCACGCGTTGCAGCGGCGTGGCGTTGGTTTCATTGGGCGTCGCGTCTTGCATTTCGTAACTCGATCCACACACTGGACATCCTCGAGGCGCGCGTGCGACGCCTTCGGGAAGAACGATATCGTCGTCCTTTGTGTCGTCGTTCATCGTGCGTCCGGAGCGTCGGTCGTGGAGTACGCACGCGCAGCACAAGACGTGCGCGCACGGCGTCACCATCGGGTACGTGACTTCGCGTAAACACAAATCGCACGCCCCCTTACACTGCACGAGCGCCGGACAGATGCGCTTCACGCGCTCCTCGCGTGTGTCTCCACGTATGTTGCGCTTTTCGAGCGCGATGCGGACGTCACGAATGGTTTCTTCGAATTCCACCGGGTCGAATTTCACTGGCATGCGGCCAACCACGCACGCGGCTTCGCGAAGGTTGTTCACCGCGACGGATGCCTCGCGGACGTTTTTCGGGTGCAGCAGCGACTGCACGTGATTCGGGTCGCCCCAATCGGCGAGTAATAAGCTGCGCTTGACGTGGGCGACGATACCGTTGTAGCTTTCGGCGTGAGCGTCGCTAAATGGGAGCATGACGGTGGAGCGCGAGAGCGGCGGCAACGCGATGTGGCATTTACACGTGCGCACCATGCATCTACGTAAGACGTCACCGAGGCGCTCCACCGCGTCAGCTTGCGCGAGCGGGTCAGAGCCTTCGAGTGGACGCTGTACAGCGTGCGTCCACGCCGCGGCGTGCGCGCCGTAGGGCGGGTGCCGTAAGAAATTCAAGAGCGGTTGTAAATGCGCCGTGCCCGCGCCCTTGAGCGTGGTTGGCGTCGGCGTGCCCGTCATGAGCCAACGCGCGTGCGCCTTGAGCGCGCACGCCACCGAAAGACGGTTCGTAATCGATAATGTTTTGCTCAGTTGGTGTCCTTCGTCGAGAATGACGCGTTGCCAGAAGATACGCAAGAGTGGCGTGTCAATGTTTGTGAATTCGCTGGACAGCCGGTCGAGGGTCATGATGACGACGTCAAATTTGTTGGCCAATTCGCGCGCGTCGAATGAAGCTAAATCATCCACCGCGGTGTACCGCGCGCTCGTGCGAACGCGCACGTCGTGGTCGAGCTTGGTGGTATCGTCGTCGTCGTCGTCGTCGTCGTTATTGTCGTCGACGGCGCCGTCCTCGCTCTTGCGACGCTTGTCCAGCACAGCGACGCGAGGCGCGGCGCTCGACGTCCCGCTCGCGCAAAATGCAATTTGTTGCAACCAGTGCGCAATGAGCACCGACGGCACAACGACAAGCGTCGCACTTGAAAGCCATACGCGCGTCGGTTCGTCACCGCCACGGTTATCGACGATGCGAATGGCGTCGTATAACGCTCGTTTGTCTAAGATTAAATCCTCATCCGACGTCCCGGGTGGTCCGTACGGGATTGAGTTCTCCAATCGCGCCATTTCTGGCTTGCGCTCTAATCCGAGCGCGCGAAACACCGGCGGCTGATCGTCGTTTCTACGAAACAGTGGCATCGACAGCGGCATGGCGTGCGAGACTTCGACAGTGTTTTCTAAAATGTAATCCACCACGTCTACGACGACGGCGCGGCCGATGTAGAGCACGCAATTGCGGAGCACGGACTCAAAATGGGACGTGTTGCGCTTTAATCGCGCGGAATCGTCGCGTAAGCCATCCCTTGCGATAAATCCAAGAGGCGCGGCGAATGCTCCGCATTCTAAACGCGTTTGCCACGCGGGATTTGTACCTTCAATGGTTGACGCCGCCAAAGCGTCGTGCGCGCGCTTGGCTTCAACGCGAGAGCGTTTGGCGCTCGACACCATCGTCGTGCCGTACAGACCATCCTTGTGTACGGCAGCAAAGTAGCCTACTGGTGTGTTTCCACCCGAGCGTTTGCTTCGCCGTAAGCCGGATGAATTTCCACGTCCTCCGCTGCTTAATGATTTCGCCGGCGGCGTCGCCAGCACTCCGCCTGGTGATTCATTAAGTAATTTCGGCACGCTCTGATGCGACGGCGTCCCATACGCGTCGTTCGTCAACGCAGCCGTTTCTTCGTAATACCAGCTCTCACCACTCTGCCGCGCGGTGTGCCCAGACGGTGGGTTCGGGCGCCATCCGCGTCGAGCGAGCACGAGCGCCAAAATCGTGACAGTTTTCCCCAGCCCCGGCTCGTCGCACAGCATTCCACCCGGTGAATCCCCGTACGTCTCTGGCTCCACCGCGCGCACCTCGCCTCGAAGAGTATTGAGCCACAATACGCTGCAATCCTCCTTGCACCGCAGACGCCGCCATACGGGGTCGATGACGCTCGGTAAACGCGCGCGCTCGCGTCTTCGCATCCATCCCAACGCCGCGCGTTGGTGCGGATGCAACGTCAACGCCAATTCCGCCGATGTCTCATCCACGCGAGAGCGAAAGCCGCGACACGTCATTGCAAGTGCGCTCGCGCATCTGGCGTCTAAAAATCCTAATATTCTCTGCAACACGTCCTCTGGGAGATCACCCGCGCAGAGGTAACCGGGCGTCGCCGGCGAAATCGGCGCGTGCGTTGTTTTTAATTCCGGCCTAAGTGCCTCCAACGTCGCGCTCAGCGTCGCCTTGCGATCGCCAACGTGCGTGTGACATCCAATGACACCACAAAAGCCAGTGCGTATCGGCGCACACAACGCACGCGCGTGTCTATCCTCCTCTTTGAGTGACCAATCGCACGCGGCGTGGGACAACGCGCGCGCCGTCGCCGACTTGACCCGTCCAAACACCGATCCAAATCGCTCGGCACGCACGACATCGTCCGCGAGCTCAAAATACACCACACACACGACGCGACACGCGCAATTACCGCGCGATTCGCCATCGTTTGACGATACACGGTCGATGTCCCCGTCGTCGACGCCGGCGACGCCCACCGCCTCCACGCGCGCGACACTCGGCCCCAACGCCGCCACAGCCGACGCGAATCCACCGCGCGCGCTCGCGCGAAACATCCACCGCGCATCGTCGTCCGCGCGCGTCACGCGCACGTCGAACGTATCCGCGCCCATGGCTGTTGTCGTCGTCGTTTTGTGTCCACCGTTGTCCAACAAAAGCTCGAGCTCGAGCGCATCGCCCGCGCACACGCCCTCAACATCGCCGCGCTCGCGCGCATCGAGCGCGAAATACGCGTACCCGAGCGTGCGCGTCATCGTCCACCGCCTCGCGCGCGCGCACGCGACGACGTGCGGCGCCCGGCGTCGCGCTCTGTCGCGCCCGGCGTGTTTTGCTCTGACGCCATTCCGCGCCCGTCGGCGCGCGCTCGTCGCCGCCTCGTCGCGCTCGAGCGCGCGCGTTCGCATCGTACTTACCACCGCATCCCATGCCGCGCGCGCGAACGCCCGCGCGCGCGACGCGCGCGACGCGCTCGCGCTCAAAGTCGCGCTCAAAGTCAACGACGCGAGCGAATGACATCGCTCCGAGCGCGGCCGCCGCGCCCACGCGCGCGCGTTCACGCGCTCGCACGACGACGACGACGACGACGACGAAACCATTGCCCGCGTCCGCGCCGCGTGAGGCGGAGGTGACGTCGTACGTCAAGGATTTCGGGCGCCATCCAAAGTACGCCGATGGACAACAGGTGCGAGCGAAACGCCGCGAGCTCACTCGAATCATCGTCGACTGACGCGTGTTTTTCGCGCCCAGACCCGGCCGTTGTGTCGAGGCTATGTGCATTTTCTTGTGCTCGTGCTCGCGGCGGCGGCGCGGGTGGCTGGGTACGATGCATGGCTTCCGGCGCGCGCGCGGCTGTTTGTTCAGTGCACGTTGCTTTCGTACCTGTGCAGCGCGTGTTTGCACATGGTACCGTGGAAAACGAGGCTTGGATACGACGTATCGCTGGCGTTGGATTTTGTGGGGATTTCATGGGGATTTACCTCGCACACGGTGCTTTGGAGTGGGGGGATGAAGACGTTTTCAGCGCTCGGGGCGGCGACGACGTTTGCGTGCATGTGCGCGATGCAAGTCGCGGCGTTTACGCAAAAGAGTAAGAATGTGATTAGTTTCATGGTACGTTCTCGATGCGGCGAGGTGTTATGATTGATGCTTATGCGTATAGAAGCGTGCGTGTTTTTACGGTGTGAATTATGGTTGAATACGAATGACTGACGAAATGACGTCGCGAACGCAGCGACGACGTCGGCTGACGCTCATCGGCTTGAACATCGTGTTCCTCGCCGTCATCGAAACCACCGCGATTGAGGATTTCAAGCTCATGCTCACCGTACAGATATTATCAAAAATCATCGCGCCGTTATATTTTATGGCGTGTACGCGCTACGATGCCAAGCATAACGCGATTTTTGAAATCGCCGGCGTGTGGGGCCCGCATGAAAATTGGCACGTGCTCATATTAATCGTGCACCTCTTGCAGCTCAAGGCGTTGATTGATCAAAACCCATGATGGCGCCGAAACGCGCGCACATGCACAGTATTTATCACGCGCGCGCGCGCACGGAAGCGCGCGCGCGGTATACGTAGAGTTCTTTGTTAATATCCGATATTTGTTTCTTTGACCACCAGAGCTCGTCCTCACACCATGTCGCTCAAAGAGCTCTACGAAACCCATCGCACGAGCCAAGCCGCGGCGAAGCGCGATGTCGGTACGTCTCGAGCGTCGCGCGTCGTATCGCATCTCCTTTCGTCGTCGTCGTCGTCGTCGTCGTCGTCGTCGTTTGTCCTGACAGGCGCAGTGACTGATTGTTTGATTGTTGCGTCCCTGACTCACACAGAAAACTTACGCCGCGAGGCGCTGATGAGCACATCCGCGCTCACCGAAGCGCTCACCGATAGCGTCAACGCTGGTGTCGTCGACGTGTTCGAGAACCAGAAGAAAGTCGAGGACGCCGCGCGTGAGCTGAGCGACGCCGCGGGGGTGTTGAAAGTCGAGGCGAGCGCGTGGGCGCGCGACTTGGAGTCGTTTGACAAAGAGCTTCGCGCGATTGGCGATTTCGAGAATTGGGTGAAAGCCATGGAACATGATTTAGCCACCCTCGCGGGGGCGTTAGAGGAGAAGGTTGGTGCGGGGAAGAAGAAGTAGTAGTAGTTTGTGTGAAGAATGACATGTTGTACAGTGAAAAATTTGGTGTTCGCGGCTCGTCTACGTGTGTTTGTGGTGATTTAGTCGCGCATATCGACGTCGACCGCGCGCGCGCTATCGACGGCACGCACGGCATCGAATAATGCCGCCTTGATGGCGTGCGTGGCTAAGCTCTTCGTTTGTTCGACGGCGACGGCGACGGCGTCCCGAGTCGCGGCGGCGAGCGGCGACGACTCGGATGACATGGCCGAAGTCGCAGTCGTCGCCGCGCTTTTTCCAATCGCCCCGAATGACGATGCCGATGCCGCCGTCGCGAGCACAGCCGCGGCGCCGTGCGCGCGTTTAACACCCTTTTCCGCCGCTGCGAGCTTACCTTCGATATCCCCGACCTGTCCCGCCACGAGCAGTCGATTATTCGCCAACGGCGACGACGTCAACGTGTTCACCCAATATTGATCCCATAACGCGTCTAAATTTCGCGCATCCAGCGTCGACTTGAAGTAACTCACATCTAATGCGTAGTACTTATCGGCATGGACGCCAAAATCCTCAACTTTACTCAGAGGAATCGTTTGATGTCGAGACGTCGACGCCCGTTCGTCTGGAGCGGCGTAGCCTTCGGGGTACGTGCGGAACGCTCCAATCTCCACCTTTCCCGTCGCGCACGTCCGCATGGGATCGATCACGATCGCCACGAATGGTTCTCCATAGCGTTGATTCAACATTTGTGTGTTAACGTCGATACCCGACATCCAACATCCGTAGCCCGGATGCGAGTGATACCAACCGACGACGTTTTCCGCGCGTCCGACGTCTTTACACGTCTTGTCAAAGTCAACCATGAATTCATACGCCTCCGCCTGCGCGTTCACGCGCGTCTCCGTGCCCTCCACTGGGAGTTCAAAAATGTCAATCACGATGAACGTGTCGTCGATGGTTTTCCCTTGAAGCATGCCCATGACTTCGATGGAACCGCCGCGTCGGCAGTGCGCGGTCATCTTCATCAACGCCAACGCGCTCACTTTAACCCTGTGTGCGCACGCGGAAAAACACGCGCGAGTTAGTGATGACACGCACGAGCGATGTCCACGGCGCCGTCGCGATGACGTTTGCGGCGCGTTCGACGTTGTCGCGCGTTGAATACGTGTTGAGCTTGAGACGCGCGGTGGCCAGCGCTTCGAGTTGGGACGTACTTTTTAAAGTGGTGCGGGTTCCGCGCCCAGGGCTTGGCGGCGACCGCGGCGCGTTGGGCGTCGGCGTCGTAGACGTATAACGCATCCTCGGCGTCGGTTTTCGCGGACGATGACGCGGTCGTGTCCATGGTGGTCATGTCGCGTTGTGCGGCGGCGTTACAGTTGTGAAAGGTATTTGGTATTTAAACAACATTGAATGAGTTGAATGAATTGACGCGCGCCGAACGTACGACGGCGCGCGCGGTAGAAGTAATTGTAGCAATTGTGTACAACATTGTCATCAGAGTCGACGGATGAAAGAATGAGCAAAAAAAGAAGAATCAAAGAAATGAAGAACCGCTCAGCTCAGGACGTCGCCGGCGCCGTTTCGGCGCTGGCGGGCGATTCCTTTGGTGGTGATTCAGTCGGTGTAGAAGGCCCATGGACGATGTCGTCGTCGGGAAACCCATACAAATCGAGTAAACGTAACGTCACGCCGTTCGTCCAACCAAATCCACGCTGAGGAACGTACTCACCGCCGCCGCCGACGCCGTCGTGGCCGACGCGAACGTCATACTTTTCGTGCATGTACCCAGTGTTTGTCCACACGGAATGCGACGTTCGTAACCACGCGTGCGCGAGTTCCTTGGCGTAGTTTTCCTCGCGAGGTGCGTATGCTTGAATGGCTTCGATGATCATGTGCGATGTCGGCGCCCAGGCGTTGGGCCAGTCCCATTGTTGACCGGTTTCGTTCAACGACGTCGCGACGCCGTTTGCGGTGACCAATCCAGACGTCTTGAGCGATTCCACGACGCGGTAGGCTTGTTCCGAATTAGGATCTGCTGCACCGCACCACAAAGGTGTGTAGTCGCTCGTAAATGGAGACTTTGACGCGAACGACAACGCGGAGCGATCGCGCACGATTTCGGTGACGAGTTCGCCTGGGCGCGACTCAAACGCGACGTCTCTCCATCTCGCCGCGTCGTCGTCCCAGAGCACCGCGTGAATAGCTCGTCGGCGTGCTTGCCCGGCAGCTTCGAACTTTGTCACCAAGTGCTTCAAATACACGCGTTCAGCGTAACCGCTTTCGCTAGGGCCCATGATTGCGAGCGCTTCGCGCGCGAGCGCTGAGATTTGCAGCTCTACGCGAAGCATAAAACCATTCAAGTCGCTCGGGATGATGTCGCACGTGCGAATACTTTCCAACCTTTTACCGTCTCGGAACCATCGAGAACTGAAATCGAATCCACTTTCAGCCGCACTCGCGATGTGTCGATAAATCTTACGCTTGAGCTCAACCTTGGCGATCGGGTTGTCGCATTTACGCGTGGCCAAGCGCGCGACTTCGACGTCTTCGCGGTAGCTCTCGGGTCGCGGGCGCGTGGTGTTGGCAAAATACCTCGACAATTGGTGATTCTCACCCGTCTCGGCGTCGCGAACGGTAATCACACGTTCACTGCGCATCAAGTAAGAGTACTCTTGTACGAGCAACGGCAACGCTTGTCGAAGCCACGTGCCATCGCGCGTGGCTTCATACACCGCCGCCACGCACGACGTCAACAGTGGCGGTTGCGACCTATTCAAATAATACACTCGCGCACCATTCGGTACGAAACCATACGTGGTGACCATGTACAACAGATTATTCGTCACCCCGAGCGCGGTGGCGGGCATTTCGCTCGTTAATAACCCTAACACGATCCAATACGTGTCCCAATAGTACGTCTCGCGGAATCGCTCGCCCGGCACGACGGCGGGGTACGGCAACTTAATCCGACTCGAGGTCGTCCGAGCCTGCGGTAGCGCGCCCGCGCCGCTCTCACCATCGCCATCACTCTCTTGCACGGGCGACTCTTCATCCACGTAGTCATCCGCATCGAGTCTCGCGAGTATCTTCCATAAATCGTGCACGTGCCGCGTAAACGCGCGCGCTTTTTCCCCTCCGCAACGCAACGCCACATTCGGCTCTTCTCGCCAATCCACGAGCTCGGGCGTCGTCCGACGATCGCGCGGACCAGTTTCAAAATGCTCCTCCAAAAATGCCCGCGCCGCGACGCTACACGTCGCCGCACCGCTTGTTTTTAACGCCTCGTAAATCTTCGCTGGCGGTGACCGCGCGCGCGTATCCACAAAATCCTTACAATCGCTCCAAATCGCGGCGCGTTGCCCAGCGGCGAGCAACGCCGCGGTGAATAACTGCGCGTGTTGTTGTTGCGCGTCTGCGCCAGCGCCGCCAGCGCCGCCGTGCTCGTCATCGTCGTCGTCGCTGCTCACCACCCAATGGTTCAAGCTGTACGCGCTCATGTCGCGCCTACCGCCGACGCGCGCGCGCCGCGTGCGGTGCGCGCGCGCCGAACGCGCGCGCACGAACGCCGTTGGCGCGTGCGCGACGCCGTGCGCCGTGTCTCGCGTGCGTCGGGCGCGCCGAGACGCGCGAATCTCTGACGAGGGCACGCGCATGGGGACTTTTCATTTCCAAAAGTCACGCGCTTGAGTTATAATTGGTCACGAGTCCCCCTTGAGAAATGTGAAGGAGGCAAAGCGGTCGTCGACGCGAGGACGGCGATGCGATGGCGACGCGACGGGGTTTTATAACATTCTCGAGGTGCTGGTATCGTCCTCGCGCGTGTGTGTTACAAATACAAGGCACGCGGCGCGCCGAACGCGAAGGCGCCGAAGCCGCGGCTGACATGGACGACTGGAAAACGCGCGCGAATGAATGCGTGTCGTTGGATGACGTGACGCGCTCGCGCTCACGCCCCAGACGCTTTGACCCAGCCTATACACTTTTGTACGAGGTATTGCTGGACTTTTTGGCCGAATGCTTTTCCGTACGCGTCTCTGGACGCGCAGCGTCCCATGTACTTGACCAAATTTGGCCAGGGCGCGAAGGAGACGTCGGGAAAGAATTGCGGCACGTACAGCAAGTACGCGCACACCGCGACGTCGGCGACGGAGAATGTGTCGCCGACTAAAAATTCGCGTCCTTCGAGCACGCGCTCGAGTTGGCCGAGGCGACGGTTATTTGGGTCCCGCGCGCCCGTGTCCACGACGCCTCCGTTGGCGTTTTCTTTAAACACCACCGGATCGAGCGTGGCGTTGGCAAAGTACACCCACTTTGCGCACTCCGCACGCGCCTCGGGGGTGTCTAAACCGCCGTATTGATCGGCTAAGTATGATAAGATGGCGCCTGACTCCCATAACTCGAGGTCGCCGTCGCGCAACGCCGGTACTTGCTTGAACGGATGCGGGTTCGCGCCGTCGCTCGGCGCCTTCATCGTGAGCTCCAACCCAATCTCATTCGCGTACCAGTTCACTAAAGGCGATCTCGACCCTTGGCTGCCGAATAACGTCACCTGCGACGTCGCCGCCGTCGATACGGACCGGCGAGACGCCGCACCTCGGGACACCGAGTGTCGCTGCAGCCTCGACGTCTTCGACGCCGTCGTCGACGCCGTCACCGCCGTCGTCACCGCCGCGATCGCGCGCATGGACGCCATGAATTCTCACTCGCTCGAGGGCGATTCGCGCTCGATCGAACGCTCGCGCGGTCGTCGCGCACTGCCGCCGAGAGACGACGCACAACGCGGTGTGGATAAAGCTGACGTCACGCCCTCGCATCGCCATTCATCGCCGCGCTCGCGTCGACACCCACCCACCGCGCGCCGTCTCCGCGCACCACCATGTCCGCGACACTCTGCTCGACGTCGCGCGCGTCGCCCGCGACGCGTCCGGCGCTCGCGCGCGCGACCAAGGCGTGTAGCCGCGCGCGTTTCGTGTGCGCGCGCGCCAAAAAAGGTGGCGCCTTTCTCAAGGAGTTTGGCCCCGAACCCACGGAGGAGGAGGTGGCGGCGAAAGCCAAAGCCGAGGTGGACCTCCTCGCCGGGTTCCCGGCGCTGGAAAAAGTCGAGGGCCAAGAGCCGTTCAGCGTGAACATCATGGCGAAGAAGGTTGGACCGATGAATTTGGTGTGGAACGGCGTCGGGACGTTGCAAACGCCTTCGGCTGGGGATAAAAAGGCGTCGGTCAACCTCGCGCGCGTGTGCTTGGCGCAGCGTGCAGAGGTGTTGATTGAGAACTTTAACCGCTTGTATCCAAAGTTGAAGAATGAGCAAATTGAATGGGCGCTACAGCCGTTTGACGACGCGTACGGGGACGCCTTCGACCCGTTTATGACCTTGCCGGATGAACAGTTGGAGGATTTCGTGCCCGGTAACTTGCAGTTTTTGAAAAAACCGCGCAAGGTGGCGCCGGGTTCGTAATATGACGCCAGGGCAATGATAGTCGCGCTCGTAGTTGTAATCCATCGTGTCATTATTCACTCGTGTGCTTGCTTTATGTGCGTCGCCGCGCGTGTCCCGGCGCCATATCGCGTCGCGCGACGTCCTCGACGCCCCGTACGACGCCGCGCCTGCGCGCACGATGACGTTTTCAATCGCCTGCGCGCCGGCATTTGCGCCTGCGCGCACCATTGCGCGCGTACGACGCGTGTCCCACGCGCGCCGCGCCGCCGCCGCCGCCGCTAACCCATCGCTTTCGCGCGCTCGCGCCGGCGTTTTCGCCGCCGCGCTCGACGCCGACGCCGACGCGCCGAGCGCCGATCCATGGCTCGATACTCGTCGCGCCGAACTGGCCAAGTTGACCGTCGAACACGGGTTGAAACCGCTCTGTCGAGGCTACGGGCTCAAGCTGGGTGGGTCCAAGACGACGCTGCTCGAACGCGTGCTCGAGTACGAGAGCGCGAATCGCGCCGAGTTTGCGCCCATGGAGGCTGTGGTGAAGCAAGCGTCGTCGTGGCGTAAGGCAAGAATTGTTCAGGTGGAGAGTGCGGAGGGCGAGCGGGGTGGACGGCGACGGGATGAGGGTCAGGAGACGAGGCGAGCGACGGCGGGCGGCTGGGGTCGGGACGCCGAGGACGACGTCGGCGAAGAATGGGGCTCGGAATGGGATCGCAACGACGTCGATGGGGATGATATCGAG